>Ga0099364_10000285_pt1 | contig 84630 bp, 83 predicted proteins | sample TergutTh196P3_FD_73070 | JGI IMG/M metagenome (GOLD analysis project Ga0099364, IMG submission 73070) | Microcerotermes parvus P3 segment gut microbial communities from Pointe-Noire, Republic of the Congo - Th196 P3 | ecosystem: Host-associated > Arthropoda: Insects > Digestive system > Gut ...
GTGTCACCATTACTAATTATAATTCGCTTATATTCGTTGTTTAAAACCGTAACACCGAATAGTTAATAAGCTGAATTACCTACTTTCAACAAAAACAACGCATTTGTACACGTGCGTTGTTTTTGTTTTTTTTTTATTATTAACTATCAAACAAACCATCCTGCAACCTTAAAATTTCACATCGGCGTTTTTCGGTAGCGGCTTTGTCGGCGGTATATGTTCCGTCATTGAGGGGGGTAACTATATCTCCCTCTTTAATTTTACCCCTAATTTTACCCCGCTCTATATTAAAATGCCCCGCCTCACCCTCCAAAACGACAAACTCCCCCTCAAGCCTCTCGACAATAAGCAATCACAAAACCCCTTTTTAACAATTGACAATTAACAGTTAACAATTTCGGAGTTACGCCCTTGGCGTAACATTTTAAGCAGTTTATTTTTACTGTTAAATACATGCTTAGCTAAACTATTTCAAATCCGTCGGCAAAGCCGACACATTCATTGTCAATTGTTAACTGTCAATTGATTTAACCTTCCGTCCGAATAAACGACAATCGTGCCGTCCAAATCGCTTCGGTAGATTGTAACTCCAGCTTGTTCAAGCCGTTCTATTGTGTTGATGTTGGGGTGATTGTACGAGTTTCCTGCGCCGCATTGTATAACGGCGGCGCGGGGGTTTACGGCGGCTAGGAATTCCCGCGTGGTCGATGTGCTGCTTCCGTGATGTCCGACATGTAAAAGGTCGGCGGTTATGTCCGCGCCGGAGGATAAAATATCTCTCTCAGCCGGTCTTGAAGCATCGCCCGTGAAAAGGAATGTCGTGTCTTTATAGCTGATTTTAAACACTACGGAATAATCGTTTATATCTTTGTAGGCATTGCTTTGCGGCTCTAACGGCGATATAATTTCCAAAATGGCTTCCTCACCCTCGGAATTTCCGTAAAGAGTATAGGAATCGCCCGCTTTCGCGGCAGTCAGCCGCAAGCCTTTATTCAGCACGGCGAGCAGGAAATTTTCATAGCTCCTTGTGGTAGGCGTTAGCTCCGCCTTTAGGCGCGGCGCGATTACCTTGCCGATTTCAAATTCCTCAATAACTGCGGGAAGCCCGCCTATGTGGTCGGAATGAGGGTGGGTAGCTATCACATAATCAAGCTTTCCAACACCTGCATTTTGCAGGTATTCAACTACCCTCGCCCCTTGCTCCCGCTCTCCCGCATCTGCCAAAACAGCGTAATCGCCGAAAAGAACAAGCGCGCTGCCGCCCTGTCCCACATCTATAAAATGTACTTGAAGCGCGCAGGCGGACAAAGCGGGAGGCGGCGCATCAATCTCATTTGATTCAAGATAAGCCGCATAAAGCAACCCGGCAAGTATAATAAAAATAATCGCCCATACCCTAAGCGGCAGTTTTATATTTTTCTTATTCAAGATTTTACTCCTATTTCTTAACAAACCCCAGCTTTGATATTAAATCCCCCCGCCCCGCTTTGCGTAAAGCCTTTATTGCGTTTTGCTTGTTTTGAGGCTTGAAATATTGGAGCAGGGCTCTTTGAAGTGTCTTTTCCTCCGCTGTTTTCGGGACGTAGAGCGGCTTCATTGTATACGGGTCAAGCTCTGTATAAAACATGCAGGTTGATATAGTGCCGGGGGTCGGGTAAAAATCCTGCACCTGCTCGGGGCGTAGGTTTTGAGTTTTCAAAAAAAGCGCGAGCTCCGCCGCATCTTTAAGCGTACAGCCGGGGTGGGAGGACATCAGATAGGGGACAAGGTACTGCTCCTTGCCTATTTTACCCGTAACAGAATAAAACCTGTCTTGAAACTTTTTATAAGACTCAATATGCGGCTTGCCCATTTTGTCAAGCACGGCGGCTGAGCAGTGCTCGGGAGCGACCTTTAGCTGACCGCTGATATGCTCCGCTATCATTTCGCGCATAAACGCCTCGTTTTTATCCGCAATAAGATAATCATAGCGTATACCACTTCGGATAAACACTTTTTTTACTTTATCAAGTTTCCGCAGGCTTCGCAAAATATCCAAATATTCGGAATGGTCGGCGTTCAACGACTCGCAGGGCTTGGGAGCCAGGCATTTTCTGCCCTTGCAAAGCCCCTCTTTAAGTTGCTTCTCACAGCTCGGGTTTCGGAAGTTCGCGGTAGGTCCGCCGACATCGTGTATATAGCCCTTGAAATCGGGCAGGTTTGTAAGCTTTATTGCTTCCTCTAAAATGCTCTCTTTGCTCCGCGCCGTTACCTTTCTGCCTTGGTGGAGAGCGATTGAGCAGAAATTGCAGTTACCGAAACAGCCCCTGTTGTGCGTAATTGAAAACCGCACCTCTTCTATAGCCGGAATCCCGCCCTCTTTTTCATACATCGGGTGGTAATCGCGCTCATAAGGGAGCGAATAAACAAGGTCAAGCTCCTTCGCGGTCAGGGCGGGCATCGGGGGGGTCTGCACAAGCATCAGTTTGTCCTGCCGCTGAATGATGGTTTTACCGTAGATTTCATCCTGCCCGTCATACTGCAATCTGCAGGCTTTGGCATATAACTCCTTACTTTCGCGAACCTGCTTGAATGACGGACATTCAACCGCCCCCCACGGCGTATTTTCCGGCTTTGTAAGATATGCCGTACCCTTTATATCCGTCATGCTTTTGATATTTTCGCCGCTTTTAAAGCGCGCGCAAAGCTCTGTAACCTGCCGTTCCCCCATGCCGCAGACAAGCAAATCCGCACCGCTGTCACATAGAATTGACGGCATGACTTCATCGCTCCAATAGTCGTAATGGGCGAATCGGCGCAGAGAGGCTTCAAGCCCGCCTATAATCATCGGAGCATCGGGGTAGACTTCTCTTATTTTTTGGCAGTATACCGTAACCGCCCTGTCGGGGCGTTTTCCTGCCTTGCCGCCGGGCGAGTATAAATCATCGGAACGCTTTTTCTTGGAAGCGGTATAATGAGCAACCATTGAATCTATATTGCCCGAAGTCACCATAAAGGCATACTTCGGCTTGCCTAAGCGGGTGAAATCGGCATGATTGCGCCAATCCGGCTGGGCAATTATGCCAACGGTAAACCCTTGGCTTTCAATCACGCGGGAAATAATTGCGACCCCAAAGCTCGGGTGGTCAACATAGCCATCGCCCGTGACGCAGATAAAATCAAAGGGCTCTTTTGTTTTTTTGACTGGTAAAAACAGCGGCACTACTCCTCTCTGAGCGTTACGTTAACGGTAGCCTTGGGGGAAGGACTGCCGTCCGAGCTTGTATACCAAACATTGTCGTGCGCGGGGATGCTGAACTCTACAATCGGCTTATAGTCCCCCACCGTCATATCGAAGGGATTTTTTAATATATCAATCGTCGCCGTAATATCGCTTTCGGTAAGCTGATTGATTACATCGTTAGGACCCATGAAAAAGAGCATAAAGCCGGACGAAATCATGTTATACTCATATTGAGGCTGCGCGTTTACAAATTGAATCGACCAGCCCGGGATATGCCGCTCAATTTTTGACAAGCCCTCGCTGGGGCAGGTTACGGTCACGGTTCTCACCCCGTCTAAAGTTTGATAGCCTGCGGGCAGGAAATCATCGGCGTTAAAGGTAAACACCGTGCCGATGTCAACCTCGCGCATATTGATTTCGCCTATATCAATCGTTGATATAGTAGGCTTGACAAATTCGCTGGGTGCGGCGACTTCAAGCGCGCTGTCCGAAAAAACCAGCTTTTCTATAAACGCCTCGGTATTAAAGCTGTCGGGGGCGTTTGTCACCCGCACTACGGGCTCTAGCGTCTGCCTGTGCATGACGGGTATGTAGACATTAAACTGCGTTCTGCTGAAAGTGAGATTTTCCGTATCTATAATCGGCAAAGTTCCGCTGTACAGGCTCAAATCGGAGGAGACATATTCATAGGTTTGCGAAATATCTTGGTCTACGGCTACGCGGATTCGCGCTTCCGTAACCCTGTCCACCATGCTCTTAGGTCCTGTGACGGCAACAGTTTCCGGGGATACGGAAATATCATCGGGGTCAACCATAAGCCCCGTAGTCAGAGATACGGAAACGCCGCCGGAATCTATCTGCGGCTTGATTTCGAATTCCTTTGTTATAATCTCATCAAATATCACCGTTACCAGGGAATCGTTAAACTCGATGACGTCAAATTGCCTGCCGGTTTTACACTCAATTTCAAGCCGCAGCGAGTATGAGCCGGGCGTGCGGACATTATCGGCTCTCGCAACGGCAACAAGCTCGCTTGCGTTAAGATTACCGATTTGTCCTCTCTGCCCCGTTATTGTAATCCCAACAAATTCCCTGCTCTGAAATATTACCCTAAGGTCGTTCGCCTCGGCGAAGGTTCCCTCAATGTTAATCTCAACGGGTATATTGTTGAGCGGTTTGCTCATAACCGGGTAAACACTGATTGAAACGGCGAACCAGATGACGACAGCCGCAATAATCGACGCAATTTTTATTGAAAAATCCTTTTCAAATAATCTCGTAATGTATGATGTGATTTTTTTAATCATAGCCATTCCCACTTTCGGTTTACTTGTCTTTTTTACGCGGCTCTTTTTTTGAAATTGACTGCTTCAAGCGCATAGTCTTAGGTTGCTTTTGCGGTTTCTCCTGCAAAAGGCGCGAGCGGAGCAGTTTTTTCAAGCTGTCGCGGGTAAAGCTTCTTGTAAGTACTCCGTTTTCCGCCACCGATATGTTGCCCGTTTCCTCCGAGACGACGATTACGATAGCATCGGATATTTCACTCATCCCGATGGCGGCGCGATGCCGCGCGCCCAAGGCTTTATTGATGGTTTCTTCTTTCTGAGAATTGGGTAGAAAACACCCCGCCGCTAAAACCAACCCATCGCGGACAATCACCGCGCCGTCATGCAGGGGCGTTTTGGGGTAGAAAATATTTCCCAGAAGTTCCTTTGAGGGCAGGGCGTTTACCAGCGTGCCTGTATCAATCTGCTCGCCCAGCTTTGAATATTGCTCGATTACGATAATCGCGCCCGTTGAGGTTAGCGACAAGCCCTCGCAGGCATCGCACAGGGTTTCAATTACGGGAATCCACCTTGCTCCGCGAACCTCGGACGATTCAAAGGAAAAAGGCAGAGCCGTTATTTTAGACATTCTGGAATGACCCATCTTTTCAAGCATACGCCGAAGCTCCGGCTGGAACAATACGACAAGCGCAAGCAAGCCAATGTCCAAAACACTGCCCACCAAGTAGCTCATCGCTTTCATTCCGTCATGATTTTCAACTATGTAATTCATCACGATATATGCCGCGCCGACAACGATAATACCCTTAATAAGCCCGCCCGCCCGCGTTTCCTTAACAAGCGATACAACCTTATAAATCAGTATGGTCAGCACGGTAATGTCTACTACATCCCAAAAGCCCAACGGCAGAATACTCCTGAAATAAGAGCCCAAAGTATAAAAAAAATCCATAATCTACTTCCTTTGTTAACAATTCGGTAAAAAAAGCTTATTGACTTACGGCAAATCATATGGTAAAATAATGAACAGTTAACAGTTAACAATGAGGGTGTTACGCCCGCGGCGTAACATTTTAAGCAGTTTATGTTAACTATTAAATCAAATGCCCAGCTAAACTATTTTAAATCCGTCGGCAAAGCCGACACATCAATTGTTAATTGTTAACTGTTCATTGTTAATTGCAAAAGCGGAGGTGTTGATATGAATTTATCGTCTATCGGTACAGGCGGAGTCGGGGGATTTTCCATAGGCTACAAGGGCTTCGCGGGCTCTTACGGAGAAAGCGGAGACGGGCGGCTTGGCGCGGGGAAAGAAGCAAAGGTCGGAGAAAGCGAGATGAAACGCCGCTTCGATTCGTTTGAGTGTACCACCTGCGAAAACAGGCGTTATCAAGATGATTCACCCGATTCGGGCGTTTCCATGCAAACCCCTACCAAGGTTGACCCCAAAACAGCCGAATCCGCAGTGCGGGCGCATGAATACCAGCATGTAACGCGGAATACGGCAAAGGCGAACCGCGAGGGTAAGGAGATTGTCAGCCAGAGCGTTACCGTGAAGCGGACGATTTGCCCCGAGTGCGGCGAAAGCGTTGTTGCGGGCGGCGAAACCAGAACCGTCACCAAGGAAGCAAATAATAAGCAAAACCCTTATAACGCAGGCTTATTCAACGAATCCAAAGGCAAACTACTGGATACAGCTGCTTGATAGCCGGGAATTAGGAGCGAGGAGTGATTATTCCTCGTTCTTTTTTGTAGGGGCGACCGCCACATCCCCCTTATTCGGAAGCTCAAAAAAATCCGGGTAGCCTTTTTCATTTTTTAAGGTAAAATATGCTTCGCAAACGCCCATTAGGTTGTAAAAAACGAACATTCCGAAAAGGGAAAACGCCGCTAATAATATCTCCGGCGATACTGCTTTAGGAGCTAAAATAATAAGCTGCCCCCCGAATAACGCGTAGACTGCCATTGTGGCGACTATTCCGTGCCGGCTTAAAATATCCGCAAATATTGAGAACAGCACGATTATAATAGGAGCAATTAATATAAGCGGGCTGACCGAGCTATGCAGTTCAACATCCCGCAGGGTAAACGTAAGGCTTAGAAAATTTTTTAAAAAGTAATAAACAATCGCGCCGAATAAAAACAAAACCGAATACCGCGCTGCGAATTTTCGGCGGTTATTAATTTCGTCCATGCAATCGCGCTTTTGGTTTAATGTCATCAAGCGTATATTATCCGGCTCAAACGATAGTATTTTATTAAATTTTTTAAACCGCTCAAAATTTATCTTCATAGCGATACGCCTAAGCCCGCGCTTCTCATTCCTCATTCCTCGCCCCCCATTCCTCGTTAACGATATTGCCGTTAATGTAATTATCCCACATCGCGATGGCGTTGTTGTAGTGCATGATGAAATCTTTTTCATTTACCCCCGCTCCGCCGTGAGGCTCTCTGAAGCTTGCGAAAAGGTTATCCGCTAAATCGGGGTATCCTATATCCTCCGCAAAGGAGGTGGCATTGAGCATATATCCGTATTCGTTCACATCTTCGTTATGCGGGTAAACCTCCCGTAAATCCTTCAAAACGCCCTCTTCTATGACCGCTTCCTTGACCGCTTCCCTATCTGCAATGATGATGATGGTATCGGTGGTTTGAAACGCCGCCATAAGCTTTAATTGCTCTGCTTGGTTGTAATAAAAGTCCGCTTGGCTGTCATTATCGCCTTTCACAGGCAGGTAGCTAACCCTTACAACGACCTTTTTATCCCCGTTAAAATCTTCGCAATACCGCTCAAAAACCTCCGCCGCTTTTTCGGCATAGAGCGCGAAATTACCGTCTGTTGCCATAAATATAACGGAAACATCGGGCTGAACCCTGCTTGCAACGTCATAGATTAAAAACCCCGCCAGTCCTGCCATCAGCGCGAATACAATTAAGTGCGCTTTATAGTGGTAAAAAAAATCGGCTATTTTTTCTTTTATGGTATAGACCCTTTCGGGGGCTTCCTCTTTTAATGAGCCAAGCTCCGCCTCCACGCCGGATTTCAGCTTCATCAGCTCAATCCGCTCCCTTGCCAGCTGCTTTTCATATTCCTCCCGCTCGGCGCGTCTATGCTCGGCGGCTTTCGCCTCGACTTCGACCTCCGCCTCGCGTTCTTGCCTGTTTATTTCAAGGTAGTTATCCAGAAAGGATTTTTTGGATTCGCGGGGGTTTTTATTTTCTTGTTCAGACATTCAATTTATACCTCGCCATCAGCATCATTTCGCTATTGACGGGACAGGCAAGCCTGTCCCCTACATAACCCGATTGCACAGGTGGAATTTTTTGTAGGGGTGACTGAATCGTTACGTATCATCAGGAATATACTCCATTATATCACCCGGCTGGCAGTTCAGCACCTTGCACAGCTTTTCTATTGTTCTGGTGTCAATTCCCCCGCTACCGTTTTTAATAGCGGTTAGCGTACCTTGACCAATTATATTTTCGCGCCTTATTCTTGTTGTATTTATCCCCTTTTCCTTAAACAAAGCGAACAATTTATTATAGCTTATCGGCATTTTAACATCCTCCACATAAAAGTACACGGAAATCTGTGAAATTTGTGTATTGACAATTCACGTAAATTGGTGTAAAATATATTTAAGACTTTTTAATACTAGGAGGAAAAAACTATGAACAAAATCTTTAAACAAGCCTACGATGATTTTCTTTTTAACCTGTTGGAAGCAACCTACTCCGAATACCGCAATTCAAATAAATATCTTTTATACCAAGAAAAAATAAAACAAATGAACGAAATAATAGAGGGTGATTTCACAAAAAGTCAGCAGATTTTTATAGAGGAATGTTTCGGACTGCTTTCAGAATCGTCCGAAAACCAAGTGAGCTTTGCTTTCAAAAAAGCTTTTTCATACAGAGCCTGCCTAACAAAGGAGCTTGGCGTGTAAAATGAGGGGGGGTTATGTGTAGGGGCGACCGCCTCGGTCGCCCGAATACCTCCGCCCTCAAACCTCATCAAAGCGGCTTCATAGTAGGAAACAGCAAAACATCTCGGATAGAAGCACTGTCCGTCAACAGCATGACAAGCCTGTCAAGCCCGAAGCCTAAGCCTCCTGTCGGCGGCAAGCCGTGCTCTAAGGCTGAGATATAATCCTCATCCACCTCGGCGTTCGTGCCTTGCGCCCGCTTCGCCTCAACCTGCCGCTCAAAACGCTCCCGTTGGTCTAGGGGGTCGTTGAGCTCGGAGAAAGCGTTGGCAATTTCGCTGGCGTTTATAAACAGCTCAAAACGCTCAGTGAAAGCCGCATCGGAGGGCTTTCTTTTTGCGAGCGGCGAGTTTTCAACGGGGTAATCGTATATAATGGTCGGCTGAATCAGCTTCCATTCAACGAGCTCTTCAAAAAAGGCGACCAGAATATTCCCTTTGGTAGCACTGTCACCCTCGGCGGCTTCAATCCCCCGCTCTTTGGCGCAAGCGCGCGCCGCCGCGTCGTCCTGCCATGAGTTGTAATCAACATCGGCATATTTCTTTACGGCGTCAATCATGGTGAGGCGTTCCCATTCCGCCATGTTAATGGTGTTGCCTTTATGTGTGATGGTCAAAGTGCCGCATATTTTTTGGGTAATTGAGGTAAGCATGGTTTGGATTAATTCCATCATGCCGAAATAATCGGTATACGCTTGATAAAGCTCAACTGAAGTAAATTCGGGATTATGCGATGAATCCATCCCCTCGTTGCGGAAAATCCGCCCGACTTCGTAAACCCTGTCAAACCCGCCGACGATAAGGCGTTTCAGATAAAGCTCCGTTTCAATCCGCAGGTACATTTGCAAATCAAGGGTGTTATGGCGCGTGATAAAAGGGCGCGCCGCCGCGCCGATTTCAAGGGAGTGAAGCACCGGGGTATCAACCTCCAGAAATCCCCTGCCGTCTAAAAAGCTTCGTATTTCGGATAGGATTCGGCTTCTTTTGATAAACACGTCTTTCACTGCGGGGTTGCAAATCAAATCAAGCTCGCGCCTGCGGTAACGCATATCCTTGTCCTGCAAGCCGTGCCATTTTTCGGGAAGCGGGAGCAGAGCTTTCGCAAGCAGGGTTAGCTTTTGCGCGTGGACGGAGATTTCGCCCTTGCGGGTGCGGAAAACAAAGCCCTCCACGCCGATAATGTCGCCTATATCCCAAGTCTTAAACGCCGCAAACGCCTCCTCGCCGATGTCGTTCATGCGGACATAGACCTGCATACGCCCGCCGCCATCGCGAACGTCGATGAAGTTTGCTTTCCCCATATCCCGCCAAGACGTGATGCGCCCTGCGATTTTTACGTTTTGGTTTTCATATTCCTCAAATTTTTCACTTATATCGATGTTTTGGGCATCAAAATCAAATTTGGTGATTTCAAACGGGTCACTGCCCGCCGCCTTTAGCTCCGCAAGCTTTTCAAGCCGCACTTTTTTTAAAATATGAATATCCCGCTCCGCCTGCTCAGCTTGCTCACCTGCGGCAATATTTTCTTCCTGCACAACAAAGCCCCCTTAAAGCAATTGACAATTAATAATTGACAATTGATAATTATTGGAAGCGGAAGATTTTAATCTCCGCTTTGAAATTTCTACTGCTTATTTTCCAATGTCAATGATTTCCATTTGTATAATTCCTACGGGTGCTTCCACCTCGATAATGTCGCCGACATGTTTGGTCATTGCGGCAAGCCCTATGGGGGATTCGTCCGATATTTTATTATTGTCGGGGTCTGATTCGGTAGAGCCGACGATTTGCAGGGTCATAATCTCGTCAAGCTCCATATCGCGCATGGTGACGATTGAGCCTATACCGATTTCATCGACCGATAAATCGCTTTCCGCTACAATCTCGGCATTCGCAATCATATATTCCATTTCTTGGATACGCGCTTCAAGAATACCCTGTTCATTTTTAGCCTCATCGTATTCGGCGTTCTCGGAAAGGTCTCCGAAAGCGCGGGCTTCTTTAAGCTTCTGCGCGACCTCCGCGCGCTTTACGGTAATAAGATGTTCAAGCTCCGCTTCAAGCCTTTGCAGCCCCTCGGAGGACATTCTAACCTTCTTAACAGCCATGTCAAGCAGCTCCTTACAGTAGTATTTATTTTATTATACAATATCTCGTGCATTTTGTCAAGGAATAGCGCAATGGAAACAAAACCGCCTGTGTAGGCGGTTTTTTCGGAACTAAAGTTGGTGGAGACAACCGGGCTCGAACCAGTGACCTCTTGCGTGTCGGGCAAGCGCTCTCCCTGCTGAGCTATGCCTCCAAAGGTTTTCACTTACCAACAATTAAGATTATACCACCTTTTGGGGTTGTTGTCAAGTGTTTTTTTTATTTGAGTTACGGCGTTAAGTTGAATCGTTAATTTTTGCATATTATCTGCCTTTGTTTTTCCCTGCTTTCTCGTGTTTCCTTTGCGCTACGTCCCATGAATATTTTGTCTTATATTCATACGTTTTCCCGCATAAATACGTCCAAGTCCCCCGCTCAATTTCCCTATCCAAAGTTTTTTTGAACACCCGATAACCTTGATAATTTCAGGCTTTTCTTGCCCCGCATTCAGCATACTCTGAGAAACATGGGGTAACAGCCGCCGCAATCAAATATCGCACCAACGAGGGTATACCCGAAGCATGACATGGCTATGGTGGACATTGCGTAAGATGGGGCTTCAGCCCATAAAACCGCCTAATCCGAAGTACATACCCAAGCCCTACGAGCAGATGAGTTATCCGGGGCAACGTGTGCAAATTGATGTTAAATTCGTCCCCGCCGTTTGTCTGGTCGGCGAGGCGAAGGGTGAAAAGTTTTATCAATATACAAATATCAAGCACAAACTCATACGACCGTATACCCCCAGACACAATGGGAAAGTCGAGCGTTCTCATCGCAAGGACAATAAGTGTTTTTACGCTGTTAAAAGATTTTACTCGTTTGATGATTTTAAGAAGCAGTTAGCTGTAAGAAACAGGGATTACAATAATTTTCCGATGCGTCCGCTTAACTGGAAATCTCCGAGAGAGATTTTAAACCATTTCTTAACTTTCGGTGAAGTTTTTTAAAACTGCTGTAATACATCATTGACAAACCTGCATTTTTCTTTATTTAATTTAAAACATAAAAAAATCCATTAACAGGGATGTATTAAATGTTTCCGGCTTTATTCAATCTGCACTAAAAGATTATCTTAAAATTGAAAACCAAGCATAGCTCAACTAAAATGTCCCCCGCCTCTACAGACGGGGGACATTAATGTTATCTTAACAAGCTCACTCAGCTTTAATTTTGAGTAACATAATCCACCGGGTTCAGATATTTCGCGCCGGATTTTACTTCAAAGTGCAGGTGGTTACCTGTTGACCAGCCTGTGCTTCCTACGTAACCGATAAGCTGACCCTTAACTACCCTGTCTCCGGCACTGATTGCTACGCTGTCCATATGTCCGTAAAGCGTAACAAGTCCGCTGTCGTGGCTTATGGTAACGCAGTTTCCGTATCCGTCGCCCTTATTACCCGCGCGGTTAACATTACCGCTTTCCGATGCGTATACAGGTGTTCCGCGTGGTGCGGCAATGTCAATGCCGGTGTGTCCGCGACCGTCGCCCATATATGCCGATATATATCCGCTTCCGTCCCCTACGGGCCAGAAATATGAACCGCCGCCGCCCGAGCCCTTGCTGACCGCCGTCTTGGTTTCTCTCGTTCCTCTTCTTACCACCTGTGTTACAGGCTCATAGATGCTTTGCCTTTCTAAAACTTCCCTGCTTACAGGCTTGTCATTTTTAAAGGTAACAAGCGCGGTTACAGTCCTCTTGCCCTCAGAGCCCTGCGAGATTACTCTGCTCTCGCCCTTATACATGTCGGGGTCGTCAATATATTCGACTTGATATTTAACCCTTTCGTTAAAGGTCATTTCTTTAGTTGTAAGCATTTGAAGATAAGGAACTTCCGCGCTCAGCTGTATCATAGCACCGATGGGGAATTCTTCGTCCATATCCCTTATCCGTCTGCCCTCGTAGGTCATGATACATCTTTTCAGCTCGTCCTCATCCATGCCGAATTTATTCGCCAGATACCAAGGGTTATCACCCTCCTCAACCACGTAATATTCGGGCTGGGTTTCAATAGAGCTGAATTTGTTTATGATATATTGCTCGGATACGATTTCATCGGGGCTGACGTATCTCTCGTAGCTGTACTCAATGTCTTTTTCAAGGCTGGCTGAAATGACGTCATCTGTAATATAATTAAGCGTTAAAGCGTTGATATACTCGTCAATTTTACCGAAATCCGTAACCGCTCCAATTGATTCGCCGTCAACCGTAACGTCAAAAGCCCTTACGCGCTCTTCCCCGTTATAACTTGAATACAGCGGCACAACGCCGTTCGGACTGCTAACGGCAAGCGTGGATTTCTCCTCAATCAAGCTGGCAAGCATATGCTCGTCAATCGTTTCGTCTGCGGAACTGAGGGGCTTTATGGTGAAGCTTGCTTTAAAAGGTGTCCCTATATCATAGTATGTAGTGCGCTCCGCTAAGGTTCTGTTCGCGCCCTCTATAACGGATTCAGCCGACACAATACCAAGCTCTTGCCCGTCATATTCAAGCAAAATACCGTAATCTACAGCCTCTATATCGGATATAACGGTTAAGAGAGCAATTACAGCCGCAAGCGGGGCAATGTGGTTTACAGCGGTGCGGAATATTTTTTTATGCTTTTTGTCATATTTAACAATATCTGAAGCCGTCATGGCAACCATACCCTTAAAGCCGATTGCGCGCTTTCTTTCAGACAATTTCTTTTTTGACGATTCTGCGATTTTTAAAAGCTTCTCAATCTTTAAAACGGCTTTTCTCAACCACCCTTTAAGCCTCCGTGCAAGTTCTTCTTTTAACGGCGAGATGAAACGTGCCGCAAATGCTAACCCCTTTTTCAAACACATCCAAAGAGCCATTAAGGTTTTAACTACTGTGTCGGCGACAAGAAGCCCCGTATTCACCATCTGCTTCTCAAACCGAACGCTACTGAACATTATAAATACCTCTCCTTTCATTTTTTGGAAGCCACACGCTTCCGACCCCCATCAGTAATTTTTTTTATAATAACAGAGCGTATGCTCCGATTTCTTAATTACAAAAGAGTTACACTATAAGAATATTATACCGCATTATGCAGAAAAAGCAATAGTTTTTTTGATATTTTGGATAAATGTACAAAAATATAGACGAACCACCAGTAAGAAATTTGACAAATTGACGGCTTTTTAGGTTTATTATTGTTACATATTGCAAATTGGTTGGTAATATGGTATAATAAAAATATAATCGGGAGTGGTTAAGGAACAGTGCAGGTTATTTTTTTAACAGTTCCAAGCTCCTATTAGTTAAAGAGTAGTAAAGAGGTTGATAGAATGGATGTTAATACCGTTAAAGAGCTTGCGGCTTTAAGCTTTTTGAATTTCACGCAAGAGGAGTCGGAAAAAGCGGCGGCAGATTTATCCGCCGAGGTTGAAGAGCTTAAAATCGTAAAAGACCTTGTCCTTGAGTATGCTCCTTTAAAGGATAACCGCGGTGCTTATTTAAAGGATTTGCGGGAGGATATACCCGCCCCGTCAATGCCCGTTGAAAGGCTTCTGCAAAATGCCGTTAACAGCGAGAACAGCTTTGTCGTTCCCAAGGTAGTGGAATAGAATTAAAAACAAAACCGAAAGGGGGAATCAGACCATGCCGCCCTGATTGTCCGTTTGTACTTAAACGGAGCATGGTCGTTTATATGGATATTGGAAAATTGACGCTTCGCGCAATGCGCGGGATGCTTGACAGGAAAGAAATTTCAGCCCCGGAGTTGACAAGCGAATATATTAAGGAGGCTAAAGCCTCCGGGCATTTTGTTACCGTTTGCGCCGATGAAGCAAAAGCCGCCGCAGACAGGGCGCAGAAAATTATCAACGCGGGCAGGGCAACCCCGCTTTGCGGCATACCCGTTGCCTTAACCGATAATATCTGCACGGAGGGGATAAGGACTGCCTGCGGCTCAAAAACGCTTGAAAATTTTACCCCGCCCTACAGCGCGCATGTTGCGGACAGGCTTAATTCCGAAAACGCGGTTATTACAGGCAAAACCGCAATTGAAGAATTCGGTATGCACGGCTCGGCTCATGTAAGTGTATTCACGGCAGATTGCGGCGCGGTTACTTTAAGACCAACCTACGGGCGGGTTTCAAGGTTCGGTCTGGCGGCGTTCGCAAGCTCGTTTGACCAAATAGGAACTGTGGCAGGTAACGCGCACGATTGCGGGCTGCTGCTTAACTCCATAGCAGGCTTTGACCCGCAGGACGTTACCACAAATAAAAAAAGCACTCCCGATTTTACGGCTAAGGCGGGGCAGACTGCCAAGGGGCTTAAAATTGCCCTTCCGAAAGAATTTTTAGAGGATTGCCCCGATAAAGGGTTAATAAACGCCGTTAAAGAAGCGGCGGAATGGTTTACCGCGCAGGGAGCGGAGGTTGAGGAATATTCCCTGCCCACCGTCAAATACGCGTATGCGGCGCACCGCATTATATCCTCCGCTGAAGCTTCCTCTAATATGGCGCGCTATGACGGTATCAAATTCGGTCATCGTTCTAAGGAGGACGGCTCATTTGCGGAGCTTGTGCGCGCTTCAAGAGCGGAGGGCTTCGGCTTTGAACTGAAGAAACGCATATTGCTCGGCAACTTTGCCTTGTCAAACAATAACATTCAAGATTATTTCTTTAAGGCTATGGCGGTTAGGCAGAAGCTCCGCGAGGAGTACACGGCTTTATTTGAAAGGTTTAATCTTATCTTATGCGGCGGGTGCAATATTCCGTCAATCCTTGCGGGACTTCCCGTCATTTCAACAAGCGGCATATCTGTAACAGGAAATTATTGGGACGAAGAAACCATTATCCAAGCGGCTGACTTTTTTGAAAGGGGGCAGGAATCATGAACTACGTGCCTGTAATCGGTCTTGAAATCCATGCGGAGCTGCTTACAAAATCCAAGCTTTTCTGCTCCTGCGCGGCGGAATTCGGCGGAGAAAGGAATTCTCGCTGTTGCCCCGGGTGCGCCGCCATGCCGGGGACGTTGCCCGTGATGAACAGAGCCGCAGTTGAATACGCGGTTTTGGCTGGCTTCGCGCTTGACTGCTCCATTAACAAATTCTCCGTTTTTGACAGGAAAAATTACTTCTACCCCGACCTGCCGAAGGCTTATCAAAACTCTCAGCTTGCTCTGCCGCTTTGCATAAACGGACTTGTCGCCATTGAATATGAATCTGACGGAGTTAAGAAAAGCAAGGACATCAGAATCAACCGCATCCACTTGGAAGAGGACGCGGGCAAGCTGATTCATGACGACCTTAACGGCGTATCACTGGCGGACTACAACAGGGGTGCGATTCCTCTGATTGAGATTGTTACCGAGCCGGATATAGGCTCTGCCGAGGAAGCGAAGGCTTTTGTTGAAAAAATAATCCTTACGCTTCAATATGCGGGCGTTTGCGACTGCAAAATGGAGCAAGGCTCTCTGCGCTGTGATGTTAATATCTCAATCATGAAGCCGACCGATACGAAGCTCGGTACAAGGGCGGAAATCAAAAACCTAAACTCAATCAAGTCTATAGGGCGGGCGATAGAGCATGAAATATACCGCCAGAGCAAGCTTTTGGATGCGGGCAAAAGGGTCGTTCAAGAAACACGCCGCTTTGACGATAATAAGGGCGAAACAAAATCAATGCGCTCAAAGGAAAATTTAGATGACTATCGCTATTTCCCCGACCCGGATATACTTCAAGTAAACTTTACCGATGAAGACTTAGCCGAAATAAAGTCAAGGCTTCCCGAAATGCCCTATGCGCGCCTTGACAGGTATATAAATAAATTCGGACTTTCAGAGGTTGAGGCGAAGATTATCGTGAACCAAAAGCGGTTGTCCGACTTTTACGAGGATGCTTTAAGGGCTTATCATAACCCGAAATCGGTTTGCAATTTTATTACCGGGGAATTAATGCGGCGGATTAATCTGGGTGAAATTAATCTGGAAAAGTTACCTTTCACAGCCTCCGCGCTTGCGAAGCTGGCGGAAATGGCGGATAATGAAGCGGTGTCTAAAAACGATGCGAAGGCAATCTTCCGAATCATGTCGGACGAGGGCGGAGCTCCCGAGGAAATCGCTAAGGCTAAGGGGCTTCTCATCACTAACGATACGGGCAAGGTTGCGGAGGTTATAGAAAGGGTCATAGCCGACAACGAGAAAGCTGTTTTGCAATACCAAGGCGGAGATATGAAAGTTTTCGGATTTTTGATGGGGCAGTGCTCGAAAGAGCTAAAAGGCGTTTGCACCCCTAAGGTCATAAAAGAGGAGCTTGAAAAGAAGCTGAAAGGAGCTTAACATGAAAAAGGTTACCGGCTTAAACCCAACCACGGAATTTGAACTCAGCGAAGCGAAGGCAGGGCAGGACATCACGGTAAACGCCTGCGTCCACAGTGTAAAGCAGATGAGCGGATTTGCTTTTGTAAGGCTTAGGACAGCGCGTTATGTTGTACAAGCAGTATATACTTCAAGTGATTGCTCTGATAGTATAGAAGAGATTAAAGAGGGCTGTTACGTTACGGTTACGGCTACGGTAAAGGAGGACGAGAGAGCCGCAAACGGGATTGAGCTTATCTTGAAGTCAATCAAGCCGCTCTCTAAGCCGTCGGCGGAATACCCGCTCCATGTTGCCAAAAAACGCTTGGGTTGCGCGCTTGACGTTAACTTAGATTTGCGGAGCGTGTCCTTGCGGAATCCTTATGAGAGGGCGGTTTTCAAATTCCAAGAGGGCGTAGCGCGCGGCTTTAGGGAATTTATGTTAGGCAACAGGTTTACCGAAATCCATTCGCCGAAAATAGTAGCGCAAGGTGCTGAGGGCGGCGCGGGAATCTTCAATTTGGATTATTTTCAAAAGAATGCCTTTTTAAACCAATCCCCGCAATTTTATAAGCAGACAGCAGTAGCCTTTTATAACAGGGTTTTTGAAATCGCACCCGTTTACAGGGCAGAACGCCACGCGACTTCGCGGCATTTGAACGAATATATCGGTCTTGATTTTGAGATGGGCTTTATTAACGATATGTATGACGTTATGAATATGGAAATCGCGATGCTCCGTTATATGATGGACTTTTTAAAGGAGCATTACGCGCATGAAATAAAAATTCTTGAAGCAAGAATTCCCGAAGTTCCCGAAATCCCCTGCGTTACTTTTGAAGAGGCGGTAACGCTGATTAAAGGCTCTAAGGCTAAGAATAAATTTGATTTAGAGCCGGAGGATGAAAATTTCCTTTGCGAATACGCTAAAAAAGAATATAACAGTGAATTTATCTTTGTTACCCACTTCCCATCCTCAAAGCCGCCCTTTTATGCTATGGATTCGCGCGAAGACCCGAGAGTTGCTTATAAATTTGACCTGCTTTTCCGCGGGCTTGAAATCACCACGGGCGGGCAGAGGATTCACGACTATGACGAGCAAATCGAAAAACTCAAAGCGCAGGGCTTAAACCCCGCTGACTTTGAGTATTACCTGCAAATTCATAAATACGGAATGCCGCCGCACGGAGGTTTAGGCATCGGGCTTGAAAGGCTTGTTATGAAACTTTTGGAGCAAAAGAATATCCGTCAAGCTTCAATGTTCCCCAGGGATATAAATCGTTTGCTGCCGTAAACGAGGAATAAGGGTTTAGGAATCAGAAATGTAACTGATTTCTTTTAAAACCGTTCCTATATAATCATAGCTGAATTTTGAATCAAAGCGTTTTACGCCGTTTGCTTCGGCAAGCGCGGGGGTGTATTCCGAAAATTTATATAGTCTGACATTTTGGTAGCTTCCGTCAAAATGTGTTATAAGCGGTATAAATTCAATGCCGCTTATAACGGGGCGGCGGTTTGGGTCGTTATCGTTTAATTGCATTGTCACTTTAAACTGCAAAACCCCTCCTATAAGGTTTCTTGCTTGATTTTGTGCAGAGATAAAATTCCCTAAGGAATACGCGCACAATGCCTGCGTGCCGTCCGCGCGGGTGAGTAACTCTATATCCCGCAGAACATGGGGGTGCGTGCCGATGATTATATCTGCGCCCGCTTCGGCAAGAATTTGCGCCAGAGCCCGCTGACTATCGCTGACCAGAGGCGAATCCTCAACACCCCAATGCAGTGCCACAACGCAAAAATCCGAGACACTTTTAGCTTTTTTGATTTCGCTGACCATAAGCTCCGAATCAATTCTGCCTATTATAACGGGCGAGCCCTCGGGCAAAGACAGTCCGTTGAGCTGTTCCGCATAAGAGAGATAGGAAAAGGTTATTCCGTTTACGGTATTTGTGCGGATATTATCCCTGTCGGCGGCGTTTCGGTAAACTCCCGCGACTACGATGTTCTCTTTACCATCCCAATAATCAAGGCTTGCGAGAAGCCCTTGCTCGCCCATATCTAAGGTATGATTATTCGCAATTGTGAAAACATTGAAGCCAAGCTCTATCATATGGTCGCCTAAAGCCGTAGGCGAATTAAACCGCGGGTATGTAGAGGGCGGGAATAAATCGCTGACGATAGTTTCTTGATTAATAACCGCTATATCTGCTACGCTGATTAAATCGGCGATATTTTGATAGGCAAAAGCAAAGTCATACCCGCCGCCGTCCGCGCGCGCCGCCGCTTGCTTATATAAGCTTGAATGAATCAGGTTATCGCCCGCCGCTAAAAATACAACCTCTGCCAATACGGGCTCTTCCGGCGTTGCTTCGGTGGTTGTTTGTTCGGTTGCTGTAGGCTGAGGGGCGGTTGTTTGAGATGTTGGGTTTTGTTCATGAACAGTCTGTGTAGTAACCGTGCCGCAGCCTGTGAAAGCGGATAATACGCAAGTGATTAAGAGTAAGATTAATTTATTTTTCAATTTTTCTCATCCTTATTAGACCATTAGACCGCCCCGATTTACGCTATTTCGGCAATCCACTTTTTCATGTCAGCCGCGGTTTTTTCGTATTTCAAAAGAGCTTCGGTAATTTCTGTTACGCGCTCGGTATAAAGCCCTTGCTCCTCCGCGTTTTGGCAACCGATTCCCAAAGATTTTTTCAAGCTTGATTCAAGCCGCGCGATTCTTGACATATACCCGGCGTTGATTGCGACATTCCAGTCAGTACCCTTTTTAAAGGGGCTTCTTTGCTTATAACCCCTCAAAAAAGCGGAAAACTTATTGCTGTCAATCTTTCCATCGGCATCCTCCGACCAGCAAAGGGCGGTTTCGATTAAATCATGGTACGGATTAACAAACCCCGCCGTTTCCCAATCAATGATAACAGGCGCGCTATTGCGCCATATGACATTTTCGGGGGTTAAGCCGCAGTGGCTGACAACCGTATTTTTAAGCAGTTCTTCCTTTGACGATTCGGATTTGCGGTAAAAATCGAACATCTTTACCTTATGACCCTCCAGCAAGCTAACCCAAGGCGATTGATTTTCCGCCCCTTTTTGCATATAAAAATCCCAGTCCGGCGTTTTATGCGGCTTGGAGTATTCATCGACAACATCTACTCTGGAAAAATCAATTCTGTGAAGCTCTCCCAAAAAGCCGCCGATAACTTGACAATGCGCGCCGTACATCTCCTTGCAGGTGACATGGTTTCCCTCAACCCAATCGTAAAGGAAAAAATAAGAGCCGTCAATCTCCTGCGCCGCCGCACCGTCTACAACCCTAGCCGCGCAAGCCGGGATAAAGCTTTTAGCGATAAACGCAACTTTTTCAGAATTTATATAGCCTTGCAAGATTTTATGGTTAATGGCTGCTTCGGGGGCTAAAACTTTAACGGCATACTTTCCCATTGCGGTTTCCACGGCGTACACCTTGCCGGATATGTATTCCGGCTCGCGCTTCATTTCACCTAAAAGAGAGCGACTGCATAGCTTATCAAGCTGCTGATTATACTGCGTAGCGTTCATTAATACTACCATCCTTCCGAATGTTTAAATTGTTATTATTATTATATCATAAAATGTTTTAGACGTCAACTTTTTTTATGTTAGTTAGGCGCGCTTGTTTTTTGGCTAGGAAATGATGTGTAACCCCAATTTTAAAGTGGTCGAATTTGACCACTTTAAAATTCAGTCGGGTTTACCGACATTCGTTTTAAGTGCAAAACAATGGATTGAGAAAACAGATAGAGTGGCTCGCCTATGCCGATGAAGCTGACCTATTGAATGTAGCATTGTTTGGTTGTACCGCGAAACAATGGCGAAACGAGAACACCGACCTTGCAAAGAAAAGTAATATTCGCGATTATGCTTCTGTAAAGGAACTGTGGTATAATGTGATTCCCAAAAAATGCTTCAAACTAATATTTGCACAACTCCTTAATCATAAACAATTAATTTCATCAACAAGCGCGGAATATATATTTTCCTTTGGGATTTTTTTTATAATTTCTCCTTTTTTGAACAAAGCGGCTTCGTGCTTGCCGCCTGCTATTCCTATATCGGCTTCCCGCGCTTCGCCCGGACCGTTTACCTCGCAGCCCATTACCGCGACGGTCAGTGACTTGCCAATATCCGCCGTTGCTTCTTCGATTCTTTCTGCAAGCTCAATCACATCTATATTTGCGCGCCCGCAGGTCGGGCAGGCTATTACATTTACGCCTCCGCGCAGACCGATTGCTTTCAGCAGGCATTGCGCGGCGTGAATCTCCTTGACAGGGTCGGCGGCGAGTGATATGCGGATTGTTTCGCCGATTCCGTCCAAAAGGAGCGAACCGATTCCGGCGGCGGATTTAATCATGCCTGTCTGCTCCGTCCCCGCTTCGGTAACCCCCAAGTGCAACGGATAAGGGCAACGCTCCGCCAGCAGTCTGTTCGCGGTTACCATAGTTTTAACATCGGAGGCTTTGAGCGACATTACAATCGCGTCAAAATCGCAGTTTTCAAGAAGCTTTGCGTGCCGCAGGGCACTTTCAACCAAAGCCTCGGCGGTCGGCGCGCCGTATTTTTTCAGTAGAACCCTTTCAAGCGAGCCGGAGTTAACCCCAATCCGAATCGGTATTTTCTTATTTCTGCAAGCATTAGCGACAAGCTTGACATTCTCCGCACTGCCGATATTGCCGGGGTTTATGCGTATTTTATCAATGCCCGCCTCAACACATTCCAAAGCAATGCGGTAATCAAAATGAATATCAGCGACCAGCGGAATTTTTATTTTCTCCTTGATTGCAGGTATAAGCCTCACGTCCTCTAAAGAGGGCACAGCTACGCGCAGGATTTCACAGCCCGCCTCTTCAAGCAAAACCGCTTGGCGGATATTCCCCTCAATATTATTAGGCTTTTCATTAAGCATAGATTGGATATATACTCTTTTTCCGTCAAGGGTTAGATTACCAACTTTGACGGGTTTGAATTTATTTCTCAAAGTTAAAAACCCCTAACTTACTTTCTTACTTAAAGATGCTAAACGGGCTCTTAATTAAACGGATTTACGATTTTCAATTTTCCCCCAATAGTTTGACCATTTGCCATATCTTCCGAATACAAAATGCTGCAATTGCTTTCCAACGCTGATGAAAGCATAAGACAATCGAAAAATGAAAAACCATATCGTTCTTTTAGGCTAAGAGCGTTCAATGCAGTTTGTCGTTGAACAAGCCTAACTTCGCAGATATTATAAATATCATTTACAATTTTCTTTACATCCTCAAACGGCGTTTGAATTTTCCTTGTCAACACATTACATATTTCGTTTATTGCTTGTGTGCTTGTAACGCAAGCGTAGCTATCCAGCAGAGATAAACATGACTCTCTCTTTTGCGGTTCTGAAGCCGCATACATATAAATGAATATGTTCGTGTCAAGGAAAACTTTACCTGCGTTCATTTGCTTCCTCCCTGTTCCACTTCCAACCGCTTGTATCAATTCGGATAGGGGATAATAATTCCCTTTTCTTGATGGGGCTCTCTGCTATTTCACATACGGTTATTTCAACAAGCTTATTCATGAATTCCTGCGGTAACGCAATAACGCCGTTTTCCGCTACCGTATTAAATCTATATGCCTCCATGGTAACGCTCCTTTCAAAAATTGATTTAACCTCCGACAATTTTCCCAATATCATTAAACGTAACAACAATCATCAGGAGAATCAATAGGGCGAAGCCGATGAAGTGGATTGTTCCTTCTGTTTCGGCTTTAAGCTGTTTTCCCCGTATTCCCTCAATGAGCAGAAAGACGATTCTCCCACCGTCAAGTGCGGGAATCGGGAGTAGGTTGAACATGCCGATATTTATTGTAATCAGCGCGGCAATGTCAATTAAGATTTTTGAATTAAAACCTTGGCTTTCGGCGACATCGCTTATAATGGTTACGATTCCGACAGGACCCTGCAGGTCGTTTATACCGTATTTTCCTTGAATAATATCTCCGAGCGACATGATTACAATCCTCGCGTAATATGCCGTTTCCTTAAAGGAGTAGATAAACACCTGCGCCGCGTTGATGTTCTCCAGCCTTGTCACTCTGAAATTATATCTCAAAACCTGCCTGCCTGTTTCGGGGTCGGTTTCCATATCAAAGCGAACGCCGTTTAACGCAATTTTTTCGCCCCCGCGCTCTACAACCATATCGGCAACGCCGTTTTCGGCATTTGACAGCTGATAGGAAAGGTCGCCGATTGTGAAGATGCGCCTGTTATTAATCTTTAAAATAGTATCATCGACCTGCAAGCCGTATTCTCTGCAAAGTGCGTCCTCGGCAATCCAGATTATTTTTGCGATTACGGCTTCGCGGGAGTGCGCCGTAGCGAACAAAACGATTACAAAGCCCAGCAGGATATTCAAAACCGCACCCGCCGCCATGACGGCTATTCTCGGCGGAACAGGCTTTTTGCGGAAGGAATCCTCGCTCTCGCGTTCCTCGTCCTCCCCTAACGCGCAAAAGCCGCCGATTGGCAACAGACGAAGCGTAAAAAGCGTTTGTTCCCCTTGGCGCTTGAATATGGCGGGACCCATCCCTATTGCGAATTCATCTACCCTAATGCCGAATTTACGCGCCGTAAGAAAATGCCCCAACTCATGAACGATAATAATTACGCCGAATACTAACACCGCGAAAAGTATTGATAAAAATGTAATACTCATAAAAAATAAAAAACCCCAATCATTTATAGTTAACAATTATTTATTTAATTCTATGCTTGGCTTTAGCGCAAATTGCTTTTAATTGTTGAAACAAATTGTTTTACGGGCTCTACGCTGTCCGTGCCGTGCTCGGCTATGATTTTTACGATTGCAGAGCCGACGATTACGCCGTCGGAAATGTCAGCCATAGCGCGCGCCTGCTCGGGGGTTGATATGCCGAAGCCTATAGCGCAGGGGGTTTCGGTAATCCGCTTAATTTGGTTGATGACACCGCCTATATCCGCGCTTATATCGCTCCTCACTCCCGTAACGCCCAGCGATGATACGCAATACAAAAAGCCCTCCGATTCCTTAGCAATCACCTCAATCCGAGCCTCGGAGGTGGGAGCTATTAACGAAATTTGCGTTATGCCGTACTTTTTACATTCCTCTGAAATCTCGCCCCGTTCCTCAAAAGGCAGGTCGGGGACAATCACGCCGTCAATCCCGCAATCGGCACATTTTTCCATAAACCGTTCCGTTCCGTAAGCGAATACGGGGTTTATGTAGGTCATAAACAAAAGCGGGAGCGTTACCCTTTGCCGCGCTCTTTTAACCATTTCAAACAGCTTGTCAACGGTGCAACCGTTTGCCAGCGCGCGCTCATCTGCCTGCTGGATTACAATTCCCTCCGCCACGGGGTCGGAAAACGGAATTCCGATTTCTATTATATCAACACCCGCCTCAGCCATAGCATAAATAAGCCTTTCGGTGGTTTCAATATCCGGGTCGCCGCCTGTTATAAATGTTATAAATGCTTTTTTGCCCTCAAAAGCTTTGCTGATTCTATTCATTTTTATATACTCCCTTTAATAATAAACAATAAACAGTTAACCACGATTAACTGTTTACTATTATACAATGTTTAGGCTGTTATGTCAATACCCCAGCTTTTGCATTAATGCCTCTTGCGCCATTTCTAAAGCATGTTCTAAATTATCTCCGCAAGTTGCACAGCCATCGAGGTCGGGATAAATAACGGAATATTCCCCTTTATCTTCAGGAATAAAGATTGCCGGATATATCGTTTTCATTAATTCTTTACCTGTCATGCTTAATGCTCCTTGTATTAATGCTTATTAAAGTTTCATCATATAAACGATTAACTGTTTATTATTATACAATGTTCGGGTTGTTATGTCAATACCTATTAAATCAATTAACAAAAGGAACTGCCAAATTTATTATTTGACAGTTCCTAAATCTTATGATGTTTTTATAAGTTCTGCTATAACTGTGCACCCTATCTGTTTTGCTATGTCATAGCCCTCTTTGACAAAGTCATTTATCAATAATGCCCTTTGTTATGCCTTTAAACGCCGATTCAACAGCCGCATTAAGCACTACTGTTATAAATTTAACAAGTTTTCCACCTCTTATCCTTACTTCCGTATATGATGTAAAGTTATACTCTTTAAGCAATTTATCAATAATAAACTCTAATGACTGTTTGTATTCCTCTTTGTTAACTCCCCAAACAGTCATTTGAATACGTGTATTATTGGGGTTGAGCTCAACCAGAGCACTTGCTTCTTTGTCTGTTAAAACCATTCCCGTTTGCCAAACCGCCGACATTTCATCTTTTCCTTTTATATCATTTTTGTTCGCACAAATGTATCGATTAAAGAAATTGGCAGGGAATTCCTGAAGGTCTTCCCTCTCCACATAAGTGACAAGGCAGTCGGGTTCTATATCAACGGTTATATTCTTTGGTTTTGATTGTGATGCCGCACAGGGAACAATAAGTCCGCGTATACCATCTTTATTGCGAAATCCGATTTTATAATGCTTCATTAAATCAAGGATATACCTATCCTTTCCTATAGGGTAAATTCCGCGTTCGTCAGAAAAAACAACATCAAGTTCAGAATATTTAATAAACTTTGATTTCTTTTCCGCCATATAGTCTACCACTTTGTACACACCGTGGCTAATCCAATAGGGGTTAAGAACAGCATCTTCCATAAAATCATAACTCAAAGCTATGCCTAATGTATTGAATAATTTTATAGCACGTTCTTGCTCTTTTTTAATAGTTATTTTATGTTTTATCAAAATTCTTTCCAAGTCACCTCTACTTAAAATTTGGTTATCTTTAAATACGCTACTCAATTCCTTTATAGCATTGTTGTCATCTTTCCCGAAAACTTGATGTCCGACAGATTCTATGTAGACCGATAAATCATTTTTAAATGCGGTTATACTTTCAAAGCCCGTGTCGACATTGAAACTGTAAATTTCCTGTATCAACGACTTATATTCGCCGTCTTTAAAAGTATCATAATCCTCCGCATTCTGCTCGCTGTTATCAAATTCATTTATAACAATAAACACCTTGGCTTTATTTTCCGAATATATGCGTATGGTGTCAAGCCAATAGTTTGTTTTGCTAATGTTGCGGTGGTCTTCGCATCTGGCACTTATGACAAGAATATATACGCAATTTTCCGTCATAAAACACCTATGCGAAGCATGATAAAACACCTGCCCGCCAAAATCCCAAACTCGTGTTTTAATACCATTGCAGTCTAATACAACATCGGTATCAACACCATGAGTAGTGTCTTTGGGGTCAGTGTAGCTGTTATCTCCGTTAAGCCGCTTTACAAGCGTTGTTTTTCCCGCCCCTGCCGAGCCGAGAATTATCAACCTCGTTTCCCTCCGCGAAAAAGTCAAACCTTGCCTTTCCGCATTTTCAAGATATTCAGCAACCGCCGCCGCCCCCTGTTCCCGTATCGCTTTCGGAACACTTAATCGGCGTTCTAACGCTTCTTTATCAACCACAAATCCGCTTTTGAAAATATCTTCGTATAATTTCCCCCAATATTCACAGCCGTTATCTTGCAGAGCATTTTGAAATTTATTCCAAATATTGCCGTATATGCTTATGTCGTTATTGAATTGATTGTAGTTATTTTCTTTGATTAGGCTTAAATCGCTTAGGATTATATCTTGTAAATTAACATTACATTTTCGAGCGGCGTAGGCGGCGTGGTAGGAGGAGTGGGGGGCGGCGACGGCGTTGATGGAAGCGCAGGCGACGGCGTTGACGGCGTGGTAGGCGTAGGAGGCGGTGCAGGCGTCGGCGACGTGGGGGATATAGGCAACGCCGGGGTTGGTGGAGGAGAAGGAGAAGCAGTCGGCATAGTCATTGCCGTAGTCGGCTTGTAAATAAGTATCCAAAGCATTTAAAACAGAATAGATATACCTTTGTTTTAAATGCTTTTTCCAAAAACTAAAATGCCCCCTCGCTCCCAAAAACGGCAAAGCCCTTACAGCACAAAGCCATTCGAAAAATATCTGCTTGTCATAGTGTAAATTCTCGATTCCGTTACTAATCTGTTTTTCAAAATCTGCCCCTTTCACAACCCCTAAAGCCATATTTACACATCCTTTTTATTTTTTGTATTTATTCAGTCGCTCTGCTTGATTTTGTTTATTATGCTTGAAGAGTTCTTCCTCGCTCATAAACGGTTCAAGGCTTTCAATTGTAACTTCATTTATATTTTGATAAACAACCTTTTCTTTCCCAAGCACATAATGCGGGTAACCGCCTATTATATTTTTGATAAAAATCAAAGCACACAGAAGAGCGGCAAGGATAAAAAGCGCGATTATTATTTTTTTAAACAAAACAACCGAAACACCGAATATTTTCTTTTTAACCATAATTAACCATCGCACTCTCAATCCGTTTTTTTTATTGCTAGTTATATTATAACGGATGTTGGGTGAAATGTCAAGCGGCACAAGAAGTGATAAAGTGATAAGGTGTATGTGTCAATATTTACGCTGACAAAGTGTATTTTGACAAAAACCGGCTTAATGAATTATCTTTGCCGAGCTTGCCATGTTAGCTTTTTTTACTGGTGATTTGCATTGTTAATTGTTATTTCATAGCGTTCTATTTGTACATAATCACCTACATAACGCGGTTTTTTTGTATATAAGCTAAAATTCATAAAAAAGTCATTGAAATTGGAAAAATAATATGTTAATATATATAAAGTAAAGCGATAACGTATTTTAATCAAAGGGGATAATATATGGGAGCGAATATTATACTTTACGGTCCTCCGGGGACAGGTAAAACCTATAACACGGTAGCATATGCCATATCCATCATTTACGGTCGTCCCGTCCGCGAGGTAATGAGGGACAGCTACGATGAACTGCTTGAAAAGTATCATGCTTTGAAAACTCTTTACGGGCAGATTGAGTTTACCACTTTCCACCAGTCCTTCGGTTACGAGGAATTCGTGGAGGGTATTAAGCCGATATTTTTGCAGGTTATGAACGAGAAGGGCGAGCGAACCCGTAAGGAAGAGATGATTTACAAGGTTGATGAGGGGGTTTTTAAGCGGTTTTGCACCGAAGCCTCTAAAAATCCCGATGAAAAATTCGTCTTTATCATAGACGAAATTAACAGGGGAAATGTTTCTAAAATTTTCGGTGAAATGATTACCGTTATCGAGCCCACGAAAAGGCTTGGGCAGGCGGAAGCCGCAACGGTTAAGCTTGCGTATTCGCAGGAGATGTTCGGCGTTCCCGAAAATATCTATATAATCGGTACGATGAACACCGCTGACCGCTCCATCGCCATGCTTGATACGGCTCTGCGAAGGCGGTTTGACTTCGTGGAAATGCTTCCGAATCCCGATTTGCTGGAGGGCGTAGTGGTCGAGGGGATTGATATACGCCAGCTTATGTCAAAGATTAACAAAAGGGTCGAAATTCTCGTTGACCGTGACCATACTATAGGACACGCCTACTACATGCAGCTGAGAAGCCGCCCCACGCTGGCGGTGCTGGCGCACATATTTAAAAATGCAATTATCCCTCTGCTTCAAGAATATTTCTATGACGATTATGAAAAAATCCGCCTTGTTCTGGGAGATACCAACAAGGATGAAAACGAGCAATTTGTAAGGGTTACGGCTATTGACTACGCGCAGATTTTCGGCGCGAAAGCGGAGCTTTACCTTGAAAATGACGAAGTATACACAATCAATAACGCCGCCTTTGCCAACATAAACTCATACCTTAAAATATAATTGTCAATTAGATAATTGCAATTGTTAACTGTTAATTGGAAAGAGGTGGTTTTTTGAGCAACAAGCTGCGTTATACCATTACCGAAAGAGAGTGCTTCGTGCGGGGCGGACACTCGGACGACCCGCATATTATCCCCTTGGATGAGCAAAGCTTCGACCGCTTGGAGGACTTCGGAAGTACGGAAAAATTCTCGGTAATCTACAAATTCAAGCTTTCCGATGGCAGGGACGCATTGCGTTCCCGTCATTATACGGGCGCAATCGTCCTAAAGGACGGCACTATGATTGAGATTTTGCCGCAGTTTTCCCGCGATTCGGATGAAAATGCCGTGTTCTCAAAAGCGACTATACTTCAAATGCTTAGGGAGATGAACGAAACGCCCGTAAAACATGTAGACGAGCTTTATTTTAAAAAGGAACAGCTGAACCTATTTGAAATTTTCGTCAGAATGTTTGCCGAGGAAGTAACCGATATAGTGCGGAACGGGTTAAAGATGGCTTACGTCCCTTACCGCGGCAACGAGATGTTTGTCAAGGGAAAGACGATTTATCATATACACGCTAAGAAAAATTTCGCCCATAAGGAAAGATTTTTCGTTGAATATGATGTCTTTAGCGTAAACAGGGCTGAAAACAGGCTCATTAAATCAACCCTGCTGTTGCTTGATAAGCTGTCTACAAACAGGCTGAACAGGAAAATGCTCCACGCCCTTATACCCGAATTTGACGATGTTGAAAAATCCCTAAACTATAAAACCGATTTTGACGCAAATGTCTTAGACAGGAGCATGAACCGATATAATAACGCAATCAAATGGGCAAGGCTCTTTTTGCTGAACAGAGAAAGCTCAACCTTTTTCAACGGAGGCAAGGTTGCCTACGCGCTCTTGTTGCCGCTGGATAAAATTTTCAGCAGCTATATAGCGGCGGGGCTTCGGCACAGCATCAATCGGAACAGGTATTATTTTATGACTCCCGATTCTATAAGCAATTCTATACGTAAAAGCGGAAAGGACGCATATAACGTCCCACTTCCCAACTTTTATATTAAAAACAGATTTACCGGGGAGATAACGAACATTCGTTTCCGATTTACCAGTGCCGCCGACATTAATACAAAATACGACGGCGATGCAAAGGTTATATTCCCTATAACCAAAACGCTCAACACCTCCGCCGACACGATGCCGGATAACCGCTTTTTACTTAACATGAATGAGGACGTAGACGAGGGGATTTCAATTCTAAAAAATTCTCTGTTCGGTTAACCGCAACCCGAGCAGGAGGAGCAACCGCCGCCGCCGCATCCCGAGGCGGGCTGTTCGGTCGGGCAGGTTTCGGGGTCTTCTCCGTTTGCCGAGCTTGTAATTATCATATTGATTTGCGAAAGCAGCGAATCAAGAGCATTTTTGGATTCGTTATATGCCGCCATGTTTTCATTCGCCATAATATTTCCGTACAGGGACTTGATTTCGGAATCAAGCCCTTGTAATTTTTCTTGCTCCCTTTCCGTTTTTGACAATTCGGTGTTAAGCTCAATTCGCTTTAAATTAAACTCCCCTATAAGGTCTTGAAGCGCGCTGTCGCCATCGTTTTTCTCTTTCGCCGCTGTGTATTCGGAATAGCGCGGGTCTGCTTGAATGGCTTTACCCAATTCCCTTGTCATTTTAATAATATCCATAATTATGCACTCCTTAACAAATAATACCTAAGACCTGTGCAATCCAAGGGGAGCACAAGCCCTGTGTTAATAATATTCTGCCAAAAACACTAGCTTTTATGCGGCTTTTCGGTGACTATAGAGATTGATTTGGCAATTTGAACGTCAATATCAATTAAATTTTGCTGATTCAAAATGCCGGCTCGGCTGTAAAGCTCGCCGGTTTCGCTGTTGCTGTATTTGGGAGCAAGCGAATTTAGGGAGCGCGCCGTCATATCATTCACACACTTTTCGCATTTACAGCAATCCATGCCCCTCAAAAGCGCGTCAAGACGCTCCCGAACTACATCCTCCATAACATTTTTCATGGCAAAAATTTCCTTTCCTAAACTTTAAACTCTCGCTTTAACACTTCAACGCACATACGTCCGTTATGATAAGGGCATTTCCACGTACCCGCCATCCGCGCCGTTTTGGGATTTCCGTCAAACCCTACGCTGTCATGCCATTCGGATAAGGGGCGTTTATCAATTTGAACATTTTTGATATATTCCCAAACGCGCAAAGCCGCGTCAAGATACCTAAGCTCCCCGCTTTGCTCATACGCGTTAATAAACCCGACGACGCTTTCGGCTTGAACCCACCAAACCCTTGTTTTATCAATTTCAGAGCCGCACCGCTCGTTGTTTACGGCATCGTTTTCAAACGCTGTTTCGAGAATATTCTGAGCAATTAACAGCCCTCTCTCTCGCCATTCGTCGATTAACGCTTCATTTTCCAAGACCTTGCAGGCGCGGTCGATTAGCCAAGCCGCCTCAATATCATGCCCATAGGAGTGAACATCGCCTAAAACCCTCATATCCCGCGTGAAAAACACAAACAGCTTATTATCCTTTTCGTCAAACAGCTTTTCCTTTGTGAGCTTCAGCAGAAAATAGACCCGCTCTGCAATATCTTGCCGATTTGAAGCGGCGTATAAAACCGTATAGGCTTCTATAAGGTGCAAAACGGTATTCATCGTTTTTTCAGCCGTAATGCCGTTTTCGGAGAGCTCATCATTTAAACAAAGCTTAAAATCAGCCGAGAACGAATCCCCGTAAGAGATTTCATCGGAACATTTTTTTTCGACAACGTCAAACAATTCAAGCGCAAGCTCTAAGGCTTCGGCATCCTTGCTTGCCTCATAATAAGCGCACAGCGCGTATATGGCAAACGATTGGCAATAAGTATATTTCCTGTCGTCCGTGACTTGTCCGTCATGGCTCATCATCCAGTAAACGCCGCCGTTTTTTTCGTCTAAGCATTTGTTTTTGACAAACTCGTAAGCATGGCGAGCGTTTGAAAGGTTGCTCTCTCCCCCTATAATGCTATAACAAGATGAATAAAACCAAAGGATTCGAGAAGTTAAAACAAGACCCTTGTCCGCTTTTTTGTCAACAGCAAGCTCGCTGTCAACATATCCGTAAAACCCTCCGTATTCATCGTCCCTAAGCTTATCCCAAAAGGGAATGAGCCGTTCGGTAAGTTCTTGTTTACATTCGAATTTTAGGGTTTTTATGATGTTTTGAGTATTATGAGCCATCGCTGAACCCTCCAATATAGCGTTATATTTGATTAAAATGATTGACATAGCAATTGCAAGGGGGTATAGCTCCCCCCTCAAATCAACTTATTAACCACCAACCCCGTAACCAGCTTCGGATAAAAATATGTTGATTTCTGCGGCATTTTTTCACCTGCCGCGGCAACATCGCTGATTTCGGAAACCTTAGTCGGGTTCAGTATAAACGAGCAATCCGCGCCGTCAATATCAACAGCTGTTAAAGCCTCAGATAAAACACGCGTATATATCAAATTTTTCTGATTCGCCATATTTTCCTTATCAATGCCGAAGATGCGCTCCAGCACCAAATTGTGAAGCACCGACACATCAAGCCCGCAGTAAGCGTCAGACATGTTTGGCAGTAAATCCTTGACGGCATTTTCGGCTTTAAGTGTCATAATATGGCACTTACCCGCGCCCGTATAAAGTGCGAACGCTTTTTTACCGCCTGCATAAAGCGCGTCAAGCTCCGTTTTCATGCTGCTCTCGTCGGGCGTTTCTTTAATGTCAAAATACGGCTTGCAACCGTCCAATATTTTATTAATATCAAAGCCTTCAAGGTTGCGGACGATTCTGTGGGTAGGGAATACGACAAGCCCGGCGTTTTCCATGTCAACCAGCATCATCATCATATGCCCGCTCAAATCACCCTGTGAAGCCGCGCCCTTTTCGCATAAGTGCTTATGAAAATTAAGGGCAGTTTCATATCGGTGATGCCCATCGGCGATATAGATTTTCTTATCCGTGAAAGCATTTGTCAGATTTTCAATAACGCCGGAATCGGTAACTCTCCACATATTGTGAACCGTTCCGTCGCCATCGGTTACGCTCAAATCGGGTTCACCTTTTGAGCAACTATCAACAAGCGCGCTTACGGAGTTGTTTTCATCTTTATACAGAGAATAAATTTGACTGAAATTGCAGTTTGTTTCGCTCATAAGATTAAAGCGGTCGGTTTTTGCCTTAGAAAGGGTTTCTTCATGCGGCAGAACAATCCCCTGCGAAAAATCCGTAAGCTTAACAAGGCAGACAAAGCCCTTTAAGCTCTTTTTCTCGCACAACGCCGTAAATTTCATTTCATAAACGTAAATACCGTCCTCGCCGTCTTGGGTTAACACGCCGCCGTCCGTCCATTCTTTAAGAAGCTTCCCCGCCTGAGCATAACGCTCATCTCCGCCTTGCGGAAGCTCCAAGCGGATAATATTGAGCGGATTTTTCGCTACATATTCTTCTCTTTGCTTAGGGGATATAATATCATAAGGAGGGCAAACAAGCGTATTCAAATCCCCCGCCTTCTCCGTGTTATAACGCAACCCTTTAAATCCTCTTATTTCAGCCATAAAAAACCAACCCTTCAAATTTAATTAAAATGTAAATTGCAGGGCATCATCATCTGCCTGTTCCGCTTTTTTGACTACATCAGTCGCGAGTGCAATTTTAATCCGCTCGCCGTCTAAGATTTGCTGAATTGTAACAATTTTAATTTTATCAAATTTTGTAAACTCGTTACTGTATAAGCCCGCTTGCGCCGCCTCGCTTCGCATATCCTTTGTCGGTTCGTTCAGCGTGATAAAAACCCCCGCCGCCGCATTCTCCCGCTCTATTACGCCCCTAAAATCCCGAATCAGTGCAGAGCCGACTTTGCCTGATTTAACCGAGAATAAAACATCTCTGTATTTATTAGGGCTTTCAAGTATGCGAACCGTCCCGTCTATGCCGTAATCTTTGCCTTTTTTAATGTTAATCATTGCCTTATTGTTTGAATAGGTAAGAATAGCCCATTTTTCAAATTCTTTACGAAGCCTGTCGTCTTTTTTCAGCGAAAGTGCCTTGGCTGAATCTAAATCTTTCGGAATACCGCTGACTTCAATATTATCCGTCACAGCCGCCCCATATGCTTCCGACAATCGTTTTTCAATTAAAGATATACTTTGATACGTTATATCAATACCAATCCATCGCCGATTAAGCTTCTCAGCAACAGCGACAGTCGTCCCGCAGCCGCAAAATGCGTCAAAGACCAAATCACCCTCGTTGCTGGACATTTTTATAATACGCTCCAATAATGCCTCCGGCTTTTGAGTCGGATAACCCAATCGCTCTTTAGACTGAGAATTTAATAATGCTATCTGCCAAACATCATTATCCCGAACCCCCTTTTCATCAACAGATGTTATAAACACATCATCGCCTTTTACTCTGGTATGATAATTTTGCTTACGTTTCAATGATTTATCCGTATAAGAAGTATAAGGCTCGTTAAATGTATACTCGGCGGATTTGGTATAAAAAAATATGGTATCGTGCATCCGTTGAAGTCTCTTTGCCTTACCCGTCCAACGCCTGTAATGCCAAATAATCTCATTCACAAATTTTCCGCCGCTTTTGCAAAACACCGCATCCAAAACGACCTTCAAATAATGCCCGACAGTCGGGTCGCAATGCAGATAGAAACTTCCTGTTGGCTTTAAAACCCTATGAATTTCATTCACACGCAAAGCCATAGAAACTAAATATGACATCAAACTTCCCTTACCCAAAATTTGGCAAAACCCCATAATCAAATCAGAAACAGACTTATCAAAAACCCCGCCTTGATTTAGGCAAATTTCGCTGTATTCAGCTTCAGCGCGAGAGTTCCATTCCCAAGTGTCAACAAAAGCCGTTGCCTGTGCTTTGTCCTCTGCGCCTATGTTGTTATAGATTTGGTTATAATCTCGTTTTGAATTAAACGGCGGGTCAATATAGCATAAATCAATACACTCATTCGGTATAGATTTACGCATGATGTCTAAATTATCGCCATAGAAAAGTTGATTCTTACTCATAACGAAATCCCTTAAATATTTTTATAAAGTCAAGCAACTCTCCATATATAGAGTGTCAAGACAATTATCAACCATCAACCCCGCAACATTTCTTATATTTCGTCCCGCTTCCGCAAGGGCAAGGGTCGTTTCTGCCGACTTTTTTGCCGGACTTTACGGGAGTTTTAGCAATTGAGCCATCGTCCCCGGTGTCGGAGGGCTTCATCACTCTTTCGCGTTTTAAAGCGTCCTCTTTTTTCGCGAGCTCAACGGTAAACAACAGCCGGATTGTTTCTTCGCGAATCGACTCAACCATAGCGTCAAACATCTCAAAGCCCTCGTAGCGGTATTCCACCACGGGGTTTTTCTGACCGTAAGAGCGCAAACCTATACCCTTACGCAGTTCGTCCATATCGTCAATATGCGCCATCCATTTTACGTCTACGACTTTAAGAAGAATTACCCGCTCCAGCTCGCGCAGAACCTGCGTTCCGATTCTCAGCTCTTTCGCCTTATAAAAATCCAATGCCCTGTCTTCAAGCTGTTTGATTATGCCCTCTTTGGTAATGTCCGCAAGCTCTGCGGGCGTATAGCGGAAATCCTCCGGCGTTGTAATCAGCCCCGTCAAGCTCTCGCGCAAGCCGGGCAGATTCCAATCGTCCTGCGAATTATCGTCAAACACATAGCGGCTTACCGTATCGGATATAAATTCCGAAATCATCTTAGTGATATAATCGTTTATATCATCGCCGCTCAAAACCTTATCTCTTTGCTCATAAATAATCTGCCTCTGCGCCGACATAACGTCATCGTAGTTAAGCACGTTCTTACGGATTGAGAAATTCCTGCCCTCAACCTTTTTCTGGGAGGAAGCGATTACGTTAGTGAGCATCTTCGCTTCAATGGGCATATCCTCGTCAACCTTTAGGGTATCCATAATCCCCGTAACCCTGTCGCCCCCGAATATACGCATGAGGTCGTCCTCTAAGGATAAGAAGAAACGGCTCTCGCCCGCATCTCCCTGACGCCCGGAACGCCCTCTCAGCTGATTGTCAATACGCCGCGATTCATGCCGCTCCGTACCCAGTATAAAAAGTCCGCCCGCCTCCTTGACAGATTCAGCTTTTTCCTTTATTTCCGCCTCATATTTAGCGTATAATTCGCGGTATTGCTTGCGAACCGCCGTTATATCGGGGTCTTCCGTTTCGGCGTAGCTAATCGCCTCGGTGATTACCGCATCGTCAAAGTCCATCTTTTTGAGCTTTGCCACCGCCATATATTCGGCGTTACCGCCCAGCACGATGTCTGTTCCGCGCCCCGCCATATTGGTAGCGATTGTAACCGCTCCGAATTTACCCGCCTGCGCGACAATCTCCGCTTCCTTGGCGTGCTGCTTGGCGTTTAAAACCTCGTGCTTGATGCCCTTGCGGCTCAAAAGCTTAGAGAGCACCTCTGATTTTTCAATCGAAATCGTACCGACTAAAACCGGCTGACCTATTGCGTGACATTCGGCGATTTGCTCAATAACCGCTTTGAATTTCCCCATTTCGGTTTTAAAGACAACATCCGAGTGGTCTTTTCGGACCATCGGCTTATTAGTCGGGATTTCAACAACGTCAAGCTTATATATTTCTTTAAATTCCTCTTCCTCGGTCATAGCCGTACCCGTCATGCCCGAAAGCCTTCTGTAAAGACGGAAATAATTCTGGAACGTAATGCTCGCCAGCGTTTTGGATTCATGCGCGACCTTTACATTTTCCTTTGCTTCTATTGCTTGATGAAGCCCATCGTTAAAACGCCTGCCCATCATAAGCCGCCCGGTGAATTCATCAACGATAATAACCTCGCCCTCTTGGACGACGTAATCAATATCGGCTTTCATAATGCCGTGCGCTTTCAGAGCTTGGTTAATATGGTGAAGAATGGTTGTATTGTCCGCACCGAAAAGATTTTCAATGCCGAAATATTTTTCCGCTTTTTTAACGCCCAGCCTTGTGATGGTTGCCGTTCTGGCTTTTTCGTCAATGATATAATCGCTGTTTTCGCTTACTTCCTCTTGGTCTACCTTGCTTTCCATCTCCAATACCACGTAGGGCTTTAGAGTAGTTGCGAATTTATTCGCCTTTGTATAAAGCTCGGTGGATTTATCGCCTTTTCCCGATATAATCAGCGGTGTCCTCGCTTCGTCTATCAGAATCGAGTCAACCTCATCAACTATTGCGAAAGCATGACCGCGCTGAACCTTTTCGCTTGCGTAGATTACCATGTTATCCCTCAGATAATCAAAGCCAAGCTCATTATTTGTGGCGTAGGTTATGTCGCAGGCGTAAGCCTCTCTGCGTTCATCGGGGGTAAGCCCATGCAGAATACAGCCTATTGACAGCCCCAAATAGCGGAAAACCTTACCCATCTCCTCAGATTGAAATTTAGCAAGGTAATCATTTACCGTGACAACGTGAACACCGTTGCCCGTAAGCCCGTTAAGATACGAAGCACAACAGGCTACAAGGGTTTTTCCCTCGCCCGTCTTCATCTCCGCAATCCGCCCCTGATGAAGCACAATCGCGCCTAAAATCTGAACAGGGAAAGGCTTCTTCCCCAAAACCCTCCAAGCCGCCTCACGGACGGTCGCCAAGGCTTCCGGCATAAGAGCCTCAATATCCTCGCCTTTTTCAAGCCGCTCTCTGAAAATACCTGTCTTAGCCTTTAGAGCTTCTTCCGAAAGCGAAGCGTATTCATCCTCCATCGCCAAAATTGCGTTTTTAACCGGCTCTATTTTACTAAGCTCCCTCTTGCTGTAGTTCCCGAAAAGTCCGCCTATAATCCCCATTTCAATTCTCCTTGTTCGCTTCAATTTATTTAATATACTCTTTATCGTTGTTTTTAATCAATGCTAATTAGCTATTGATTAAAATAATTATACACTATTTTCCTCCATTTGTCAATCACTATTTATTTGAGCAGGCAATTTAATTTTTAATATTTTGTTACCACAAGTTTGATTGAATTGCGTATTGTAGGGTAGTGTTCTCTGAAACCCCTACAATACGCTCCAAGCTTAGTGTTTTTAAATTCACGAAACGCTTAGGGTAGCCTCCATATAGTGTAAGCTTGTTAAATATATTGTATCATATTTGAAATCTAAAATTAATATTTTTTCAAAAAAAACAACCTACATTCAAATAAAAGGATTTAGGCTTAGAGATTACTCCCCTTAAACCTAAATCCTCAAACTTAGTAAACCACTTAATCCTCCTCTGCATTTAGCACTAAGTCTATCATTTCTGACGGGTCAAGTGTTAGGTTCTCGCCATCACCATCATTTGGGAAAAACTCATTAGCATATATAGCAGAAGTTGTTTTCAAGACACCACAATCTTTGCACATATTTGAAGTATCCCAATTATGATTTTCGTAAACATATGTTTTACAGGTGTTGCATCTTTTCGTATGTCTCAAATTGCTGTAATTTTTGAAAGTATAAGATGTTTTTGTGTCATGCTTGTGCTCATGAGTGAGGGTTTGTATGCCAGCTTTGTCAGTGTCTGAAACGGACATTTTTGAATTGTAAGTTGGATTCATTGCTTTACTGGTATCACTAAAATGACCTAAACCATAAGTGTGAGCTATCTCATGTGCAATAACCATTCTTTTCTTTTTGTTATCTTCCGCTGTTGTTCCGTCAGGATATTTTGCAGAGTTAATTGTTATTGTCCAACTAATAACATGCTTTGTTGAGGCATTTGACGTAACTTTAGATTCCGCAATTGAGCTTGAAGACGGGTTGTTAGAAACGGTAAAAGTTCCAGTAGGAGATTTTTCTTTTTCGCTCATACTAATACATGTTCCCCACGCAGAAATACCGCTCAATACATCTGATGAGTAGGTATCTTTAACGCTACTGCTGGCATAGTTATAAGTATAAGCTTTAACACCGCTGTGTTCCTTATTGGATAAAAATGCCCACCCTGTAGTCGTATCTGTTTCCAAGTCGTTAAGACCATCAGCAAATATTGTTGCATTGAACGTAAAAGTTATCGACATTGATAATATTAATGCGAGTATTTTTTTAAATTTTAATTTTTCCATAATAGCCTCCTAATTTGTTTTAAAGCTCCAAACCATTTTATTTAAATGTATTGATTTTGTTTATTAAGCTATTTTCAAAATCAACTACCATAACGTAATCGGTTTCATTAGCAGTGCTGTAAGACGCATGAACAATGTTTGATGTAATGATTTCTCCGGGCAAAAGCTCGCTTGGCTCGGGAAGCCTTTCAATATAGCTTGAAAGCATGGGGTCAATTAAACATACTTCATCGAAAATCGGAACCACCATTACATAAGGGGAGCTTACATAGTAGTCCGTGTAGTTCCTTATCTGCATACTTTCGTCATTAAGAAGCAAATTTGAATCGGAAGCGAACAGTATATATTCCGCCCCCGTAACAAGAGGAGGTATTGATTCGTCCAACGCATATGAAGAGGATGAAATTGAAATTGTTATATTTTCACCCGCCTGCCTGTCGTTAGCGGAGTAAAAAGCTTCTGTAATTTCAACATCGACAAGAGTTAAATAGGTAACGCAAGCTACGTCCATAAAATCATAAGAAACAGCTACTTCCCTTTGATTGGTAATAAACCCTCTCGCAATTAAATCGCTGTCTATATAGCAATCCTCCTCCGCAATATAGTCCCACATATTACTAACAAGGTTTGCGGTTTGCAATGGTTCTACCTCAAAAACAAGAGTATTTTCGTCATTAAAAATATATTTTTCGCCAGGGACTTTTTCTGACACCTCAGAGCGCGCACCATCAGTTAATGAATTAAAGTCAATCGTTTCAATTTCATTACATGAAGTTAAAAGAAACAACATCGCAACTAGCGACATAGCTAACTTAATTATCATAAGTAAATCCTCCATATTCTTAAAATTAAACATACCTTGCTCAATGCTCAATCAACATTAGCTGACATGTTATGCCGTTAATGATACCACAGTTCTGAAAGCCTGTCAATAGGTTTTTATATAATTGTATAAATTTTCATTGATTTACACAATTATATATACACAATTTCCTGCTAATTTGTTTATAATTATTACTAAACGGGATTACTTATTACAAATAGCGAGCTAAAATTGAAGACTTTAGGTTTAAAGGAGCTTCCCCCCTCAAACCTAAATAATCTTCAAACTTATACTCCTTTGAAAGCAAACGTAACCCTTACGCCGCCTTAGTCTTCTTAACCGCCTTGCCCTTTTTCTCCCCGATAACATACCAAAGAGAGCAGGTAAAGCATATAGATGAGTAAGTGCCGGCTACGATTCCGACTACCATCGGTAAGGAGAAAGATACAATCGAGCCAACCCCGTATACAATGGCAACAGCCGTAACCACAATCATAGCGACAGCGGTGGTAAGCGAGGTATTGATTGAGCGGGTCAGAGATTGGTTTATGCTTTCATTGATAATATCAGCGCGGCTTTTGGTCTTGCGGTGAAGCCCGTCATTCTCGCGAATTCTGTCATAGATTACGATGGTATTATTAATTGAATAGCCGAGAATGGTCAGAATAACCGCCATAAAGTTAGCGTTGATGGACATACCGAAAACGATAAATGCTCCGTAAACAATCACACAGTCATGGAGAAGCGCGGCAACAGCGCACAGCCCCGCAATCCAGCCGCCGATATGCTTAAACCTTAAAGCGATATAAACAATCAAGGCAAGCGATGAGAAAGCAACGGCGACCAGGCACTTCAAGAAAAACTCCCTGCCCGCAGACGGCGAAACGTCCGCAGATTCCAGCAATTCCAGATTGTTGCCCGCGAATTGCGTGGTGAGCGCGTGCGTCAGTTCAAACTGCCTGTCCGAGGTAAGTCCCTCATTTGAGGTCAGCGAAATCTGAATATTATTCCTGCCGCTTGAAAAATCAGTACCCGTTGTAATATTGAAGCCGCCTGCTCCGCCTAAAGCGTTCGATACCGCTTCATTGAATTGAGCTTGGTTTATCTCCCCGTCATAAATATAGGTTATGATTGTACCGCCCTTAAACTGAATATCAAGCTCCGCACCGAAAATAAAGGTAGAGAGGATTGAAGCGAGCATCAGCACAACGGAAAGCGTTATAAAAAACTTTCTCTTTTCTATAAACTTAAAATTAAACCTCTTACGCATGATTCTCACCTCCGTTTACAGCCGCATTGTAGCCGTATAATTTAGTGTTTCTGAAAGCCTTGAATTTTGATAGTGAAGCCGTCATCAAGCGCGAGCAGAATACGCCGAAGAGCAGGTTGAGTATAACGCCCGCAAGCAGGGTATAGCCGAAGGAGTAAATCGTGCCCGCCGTGGAAGGACCGAACATAAAGAATACAGGTCTTAACAGCTTCGCGAATATGCTGTCCGGCGTTCCGAACGCGCCCATTAGGATTATGGCGATTAAAATCATGGTTACGTTACTGTCAAATATAGCGGTGAACGCTCGTTTGAAGCCCGAGGCGATTGCCCCGTCCAAGGTTTTGCCCGTTTCAAGCTCCTCCTTGATTCTTTCGCCTATGATAATGTTAGCGTCAACGCCCATGGCAACAGCGAGTATAATACCCGCGATACCCGGGATGGTTAATATCGAACTGTGCATAAAGCCGAAGTATCCCGAAATCACCGCCAGCGTGCCGGAAACCTGCCCTACAAGCGCGATTACCGCCACTGTGCCGGGCAAGCGGTAGGAGCAAATCATAAACAGCGCGATTAATCCGAATGCGATAAGCCCCGCCAACACCATTGCTTCCAAAGCACCCATTCCGAGTGTGGGAGATATGGTTGAGAAGCTTGCGGTGACAAGCTTAAAGGGCAGCGCGCCGGAATTAATTTTATCAGCCAGAGCTTTCGCGCTCTCTGCCGTGAAATTTCCCGAAATCTGCGCCGAGCCGCTGGTAATCGCCTCATTTACATTAGGGGATGAAATGCAGGTTTCGTCCATCCAGATTGAAATAACACCGTATCCGGCAAGGCGGGCGGTCGCCTCGGCAAACTTAGCCGTGCCCGCATCGTTAAGTTGCAGGCTTACAACCCATTCCGCGCCGCCGAATTGATTCGGCGCGTAGGATGGTCTTGCCTCTCTTATATCCGAGCCGACAAGGATGATATTCTCCTCCGTAACCCCTGTCCACATGCCGAATTCGTCAACCTCGATTCCTTCGCGGAAAGTCAGCTCAGCTGTCTCGCCAAGCTCCTTGACGGCGGATTCGGGGTCAAAGGAAGATTCGCCCTCTTTCCACGGGAAGCGGACGATAATTTTATCGCTTCCGTAATCAATATAACATTCGTAATCGGTAATGCCCAGCGTAATCATTCTTTGTACAATTACCTCGCGCGCGGAATCAAGCTGCCAGTCCTCCGCGTCTATTCCGTCCGGCGGAGTGAAGGCAACGTCAACACCGCCTCGAATGTCAATGCCGAAGCGAATATCATTTACCCCCTTGATATAAACCGTCCTAATATCTCCGTAATAGTAAGACACGCCGAAAATCACCGAAGCGGCAAAAGCGGCTATCAATACAAAAATTACGAAAAATACATGCTTTTTTACCTTTCTCACTTTGTTAAACAACCTTTCTTTTTAATCTGTTTATACAGCACCGTTGTCTTTCGTTTGAGTGCTTAAATAATCAATCGTTTCATTATATCATTTTATACTAAAGTTTGTCAAGAGTTTTTGTAAAATTTACATAAAAAAAGGGATTTCGCACAAAAAAAGAAATCCCCTGCATTTGTCTTATAGTCTTTGTAACCAAAAAATCGGCTTGCGAATATAATATTAACGGGAATCACAGTACATATTACCAAAATAAGGTAATATGAATATGTATATATCAGGAGTGATTCCATGCTGCCATTAATTTTAGGTCTGGGACTTATATGCGGCTGCTGCGGTTCGCGTTCATGCGGCGGACGTTGCGGCTGTCGGCGTAACGACTGGAGAGGCTCCGAATTCCCGTGCCGTTGGTGCGGGGCGCGGAACTGCTCATGCCGGCGACGTAACAGATGCTGGTAAACGAGGCTTGAGGTTCGGGGCTTGAGGATTGAGGGGATTTCCCCCAAGCCTCAAGCTCAGCCTCTTTTATTTAAGCATCCAAATATCTCTGGCGTAATCCTCAACGCTTCGGTCTGCGGAGAAAATTCCCGCTCCGGCTATGTTATGCAGTGACATTCTGTTCCATTTATCCTTGGTTTTATAACATTCCGAAACATATTGCTGCGCCGATTGGTACGCGTCAAAATCGGCAAGAACCATATAGGGGTCTTTAACGGTAAGCGAATCCGCGACCTCTTTGAATTCAAACCCGCTCACGCCGCTTCTCATCCGCGCAACAGCCTTTGCGATAACGGGGTTGTTGCGGAGATATTCCTTAGGCTCGTAACCCCTTGCTAATCTGGTTACAGCCTCCTCCGCCGTCATTCCGAAAATAAATATGTTGTCAATGCCGACTTGGTCTTTAATCTCGACATTTGCTCCGTCAAGCGTACCCAAAGTAAGCGCGCCGTTGAGCATAAGCTTCATATTGCCCGTACCCGAAGCCTCCTTGCCCGCCAAGGAAATCTGCTCGGATACCTCCGCCGCCGGCATCAAAAGCTCGGACAGGCTCACGCAATAATTTTCAAGGAAGCAAACCTGCAAATATTTGCTTACAACGGGGTTTTTCCTAATCTCCTCGCCCAAAGCCCATATGAGCTTTATGATTTGCTTGGCAAGGTAATACCCGGGAGCCGCCTTAGCCGCGAAAATATAGGTCTTGGGGTGGAAGTCTGCGTTCGGGTTTTCAAGTATATAATCATACTCGGCAATGATGTTGAGCAGATTTAAGTGCTGGCGTTTATACTCGTGCAAGCGTTTGACCTGTACATCAAATATAGCATCCGTGTTCAAGACTTGACCGAATTTTGATTTTACATATTTGGCGAATTTTTCCTTGTTTTCCTTTTTTATAGCCCCCAGCCTGTCTAAAACGTCCTTATCGTCTTCAAACTTAGTAAAACAGCTAAGGTCGGCGGCGTTTTTCTTAAAGGAATCTCCGATTTTTTCGTCCAAAAGCGCGGTAAGTCCTAAATTAGACTGCAAAAGCCATCTTCTGTAAGCAATACCGTTGGTGACGTTTTTGAATTTATACGGGGTGTTAAGATACTCGTTTTTGAAAACATCCTGCTTGATTATGTCCGAATGAAGCTTAGACACGCCGTTTACGCTGTGCGCCGCGCAGACGCAAAGCAACGCCATATGAACTTGATTATCCTGAATGATTGACATGCGTGAAACCTTACCCGCATCGCCGTAACGCTCCATAAGCTCCGCGCAGTAGCGGTTGTTGATTTCAACGATAACAGACAGTACTCTGGGGACAATCTGCTGAACCAGACTAAGCTCCCACTTCTCCAAGGCTTCGGCGAGAACGGTATGGTTGGTGTAAGCGAACGTATTGGTCACGATGTGCCAAGCCTTATTCCATGAGTATCCGCAATCGTCTAAAAGGATTCTCATAAGCTCGGGTATGGCGAAGGTCGGGTGCGTATCATTAATATGAATCGCCGCTTTTTCGTAGAGGTTATCAAGCGTGCCGTAAACGCTCATATGCCTGTCAACAATATCCCTGATTGAAGCGGCGCACATAAAGTACTGCTGCCTCAGCCTCAGCGACTTGCCTTCAATCGTATTGTCGTTAGGGTATAAAACCTTTGAAATCGCCTGCGCTACGGCATTTTGGCTGAAAACCTGCGCGTAGTTGCCGTCATTATAAGCCTGTATGTCAAAGGTCGGGACAACCGCCCGCCACAGCCGCAGAACGGATATACCCTCGCCGTCATAGCCCGGGACATACATGTCATAGGGCTTGGCGATGACCGTGCTGTAATTCCTGTGAGCAACGTGGAAATGAGGTCCGTCCCAAAATTCGTGCAGTTCCCCGTCAAAATGAACCTCTATGGACTTTTCTTTTTTGGAGACAAGCCATACATCTCCGCCCGGCAACCAGTTGTCCGGCAGTTCCGTCTGCCAGCCCTCCTCCAGCTTTTGTTTAAAAATACCGTATTCATAGCATATTGAATAGCCCATAGCCGGATAAGAAACGGTAGCGAGACCGTCAAGGTAACAAGCGGCAAGCCTGCCCAAGCCTCCGTTACCGAGCCCCGCGTCCGGCTCGTATTCGTAAATTCTGTCGAGATTAATGCCCCAGCCTTTGAGAACCTCTTGCGCCACGTCGTTAATTTTCAGATTAAAAAGAGCGGTTTTAAGGGAACGCCCCATTAAAAATTCCATTGAAAGGTAATAAACCTCTTTATTCCCCTCAGAATGGTTTTTGGTACGGAACTTCCTGCGCTTGTTACGTAAAAGCTCAACGACTACCGAAGACAAAGCCTTGTAAATCTGGTCATTTGACGCATCGTTTGACTTTACGCTAAAGTCAACCCACAGCTTTTCGGTTAATTTTTCCTCTAAAGCTTCCTTGTTCAGTGTCTGCCTCATATTATGCCCTTCCTTTCTACCGCAAAGATTGTAAAAATCTGCTATTATTAATTATACATAAAAATTAACCGCATTACAATTGGTATTTTAGACAAAATTAATTGTTTTTGGACTAAATATGCTACAAATTTAACTACAATTTACAATTTACAATTTAATTATATGTAAATTTTAAAAAAATATCCGCGAATCGGTTTCCAGCCCGATTCGCGGATTCTCCGGAGAGGATTTATATAAACATACTCAAACCGAATTCTGTTATGACGACAGAAGCCATTAGCGAGCGTGAACATTCACGCTGACTCCATATAACAAAAACCGCGCTTGAATACGAACTACAATAATAATTTAACCTAAACCGCAAAAATTATTTAGGTTAAGTTATACCAAAATCACTTCCTCCAGTTCCTATTTATAATTATACATGAAATTTTCAAATATTCAAGAACAAAACAGTTACAGTTTTAAATTTTCTTTTACAAAACTGTAACAGAACACCATAAAACCTGCGCCGTAAACGAAATTTCCAACAATTGTCAACCCTTAATCCATCCTCGAAGCAACGTCTTCAAGGAGCATAATCAGAGCACCGGCGTATTCCTCTCTTATGGAAGCCCAATCCGCGCCGCTTCTCATCGGTGCTCTCAAAGCCGCGTGGTCACCTCTGGTCGCACCCGTCAGCTCATCGAAGTCCGGCGAAATTCCGGCGGAAAGCTCTAAAACGGGGTTTAGCCTTGCAAGCTCGTTAATTTCGTTATTGGCGCGAATCATCTCATTTGACCATTGCGAATCCTCCTGCCTTTTCCTGTCGGCTATCGCTAAGGCGTTTTCGTCAAGCGATACCATAATGTTACATTCGGCAAGCAAAGCCGCGCCCAACGGGTTTGCCGCGCCCTTGCAGAGGACATAACCCTCCAGCCTTGCTCCTTGGAATTCCACGCTCCCCGCAGGGGAAGGCACGGGAGCAATCATGACATCGAGGGGGTCTATTTTAACGCGCCAAGTTGAGGGCGCACCATTTAACTGCCAAATCCCGCTTATGTAAAAAAGCTGCCTGCCCTCGCCCATAAATTGCGGCTGTTCATTATATTGAAAAAGCTCTCTTTGGAAAACAAGCCCGTCTTGAAAAAGTGCTCTCTGCCAAATCATAGCCCGCTCCAGTGTTCGGTCGTTGATATTGCAGACGAGCTTGTTATTTTCGTCCAGCCCCGCAAGGGGAACGCCGGCTGAGAGCATCAAGGCTTTTTCGGACCAATAGCCGTCAAGACCGTGCTGGTCGTTTTCCGCATCGCAAAAATCCAGAAGCATACTTCTGAACATATCCCAATCCCATCTTCCCTGCCGCCAAAGTGAGTAGGGGTCTTCAAAGCCGTTCGCCTCAATCGTTTCTCTATTATAGATAACAACGGCTTCCGCTATAATTTGGGTCACAAGCTGATAATGGTTATCACCGAATTTATATAGCTCCATGCCCCGTTTAACCTGCTGCCAAAGCGGGGAATCCATACTGATGTAAGGGTCTACCGGCTGGAACATGCCGTTTACGATTCCCCGAGGCAGATGCCCGGGGTCAGCACCCGGAAAAATATCAATCCCCTCGCCGCCTACCACCATTACCGAAAGGTCATTAAAGCGCGTATCCCAAGTAGTCGGGTAATACTCTACTATGCCGCCGTATTTCGCTTCAAACATTTCCAGCGCGACCGACCTGCTCTGCCCCGTATTATCGGGGTTCAAGTCGTAATGAGACAGCCATTTCACCGTCTTATTCGTCAGCACCTCATCGCGGAGAGAATCCATGACGGAAGCTAAAATAGCTTCCTCCTCCGAGCTTAGGGTTTCCATATTTATCTCCACCGTTGCCGCAGTTGTAGTCGTAAACTCAATGGAGCTCTCGCTGTCGCCTCCGCAAGCCGCAAGAGTAAGCGCGGCTGACAGTACCGCCATTGCGGTTAAAGTCCGTTTATACTTGAAGTTTCTTTTAGTAGTCGTCATTGCAAAAACCTCCCGCCGAAAACCCGTTACCGCAGGCGAACGCGCCCGACTGACAGGTTCAACTTTCTTATATATTTATTATATACAAAAACTGCTTTAAAGTCAAGGGGTATTGCAGATATTTCACGGCTAACGCATAAAAACCTTTACAAGGTTAAGAAGTTATGGTAAAATGAGGATGAAAGGGGAGTTTTACCATGGCGAAAACTTCGCCGTCATTAGGCATGTTGCCTTGAATTTGCTCAAAAAAATTTCCTCGCTTTTTAACAATTACCTATTGTTTTTTACCAAAATATCTGTTATAATAATCAAGAAGTATATTAAAAGGGTGGCTGTGAATGAGAGCTATGCCTGAATTTCAGGAAAATACCGTGAAAATTTCGGAAGAGGTCATCGCGCTGATTGTCGAAGAGGCGATTATCGGCGTTGAGGGCGTGTATTCGCTTAGAAAATCAAAGCCGCTCCTTTCCGCGCTTTTTTCAAAAAACGCCGCATCGCCTGCTGTCGAAATCAAGGTAAGGGACGGCGCGGCGGAGATTACTGCGGCTATAGTCGTCACCTGCGGTTGTAATGCGCGAAAGGTTGCAGAGCAGGTTCAGCTTAAGGTTAAGGACAATGTGCAGAGCATGGCGGGGCTTCCCGTTGCCAGAGTTAACGTCAAAATTGAGGATATTTTTTTTGAGGAGGCATCCGAGCTTCCCGCGTGAAAGGACAGTCTGAAATGAAAAGAAGCGAAATAAGGGAAGCCGCTTTTTATCTCACCTTTGAACGGCTCTTTTATAACGGCTATGAAAATGCCGAGGATATGCTGATAGACGCTACGAACGAGGCGGATATATTCGATGTGCCGCCCGATGTTGAAGCTCTGTTTAAGGGCGTTTCCTTAAAGGCAGAGGAATTAGACGGGATTATTGCACGGTACAGCGAGAAGCGGCAGGTAAGCAGGATTGCTAAGGTAAGCCGCGCAATATTGCGGCTGGCACTTTATGAATTTTTATATGATGATAAAGTCCCCGGAAATGTTGCTATCAGCGAGGCTGTTTTGCTTGCGAAAAAATTCGCCTTGGAGGGCGATGTGCAGTTTATTAACGGGGTTTTGGGCGAATTTTCCAGACAAACAGAGGGTTTGGAAAAGGTGCAGAACGGGAGCGTATCATGAGCGTCTTAACTGTTTCGCAATTAAACAGATACATTTCGTTTACCTTGAAGGAGGATAAAAAACTTCGCGGCGCGCTTATATGCGGAGAGATTTCCAATTTAAACCTCCATACCAAAACGGGGCATATATTTTTTACGTTAAAGGACGCGGAAAGTGCCGTCAAGGCAGTCATGTTCAGCGGCGCGGCGGCGCGGCTGAACTTTGAGCCCCGGCAGGGGATGAGCGTGATTATATCCGCCGATGTTCGCGTATATGAGCGGGACGGCGTTTACCAGCTGTATGTAAACGACATGCAGCCGGACGGATTGGGCGCGCTTTACCTAGCCTGCGAACAGCTGAAGCAGAAGCTTTTATACGAGGGGCTTTTTGATGAAGAACGAAAAAAACCGCTCCCGTCCTATCCCGAAAAAATAGGAATCGTCACCTCGGCGGACGGCGCGGCTTTGCAGGATATTCTGAACATTTCAAGCAGGCGTTACCCCCTAGCCGAGGCAGTGGTTTTCCCCTGCTTGGTGCAGGGCGCGGGCGCGCCGGAATCAATTTGTGCGGCTCTTGATGCGGCGGATGAATCCGGCTTGGATATTATCATAGTCGGCAGGGGCGGCGGCTCATTTGAGGATTTGGCGGCGTTTAACAGCGAGGCTCTGGCGCGGCGCATAGCCGCCGTGAAAACCCCCGTAATATCAGCCGTAGGGCATGAAACGGACGTAACAATATCAGACCTAACGGCGGATTTGCGCGCCCCGACCCCCTCCTCCGCCGCCGAGCTTGCACTCCCCGATATAGGGATTCTTTACGGCGGGTTGCACGCGCTTGAAAGAAGGCTGAAACAGTCAATAACCGCCTGCATAGCAAGCAAGGCTCACGTGATTGCCGCGAAAGAAAAACAGCTTAACTACCTTATATCAGCCCAAAAAAAGCTTGCGGAGGGGCAGGAGAAGCTTACTGCCGAGCTTGAAATAGTAAAAACCGAAAAGGAGAAGCTTGCCCTTGAACAGTGTGCGGAGATTTTCAAAAACGGCGAACGAATCAGCTCTGCCAAATCGCTTAAAAAAGGCGACTTGCTTACCGTAAAATTCCCCGATGGCGAAATACAAGCCGCGGTTTTGTAATGTATAATTTATAAAGCCCCCGCTTGCTTTAACAAAAAAACGCTGTAACTAAAGGCTCTTCTAAACGCGTATTCGGTTTCTCTGTTATATACGCAGGTCATAAGGTCAAAGCACTCGTTGACGAATGAGAGTTGACTAGGTGTAAACTCGCCTTCACAATCGACATACATTCGGTCTATTTTTTCCTGCCAAAGCTTATATTCCCCCGTTTTGTGGTATTCGCATGTAGTCAAACATACCAACTCGGCGATAAACTCATTGAGGGCTTCTGTGATTTTTTCTTGCATGGTTTTTTCCTCCTTTATTGTTATATATTAATTATAATTCACAAAAAGCAAATTGTCAATACGTGAATTTGCTTTTTGTATTATTCTACAAAAAAATATATAGGATTTGTCTATTATTGAGGTGTATAATGTTTAGATTAAAAGAAATTAGGGAAAGCAAGGGCATTTTGCAGAAAGATTTAGCTGTAAACTTAAACATTAACGCAAGTACTCTTAATCAATACGAAAACGAAAAAAGACAGCCAAACTTTAAAACATTATGCGCGATTGCGGATTATTTTGATTGTTCGATAGATTACCTGTTGGGTAGGACGGATAATCCTAATGTTAATCGTTAGAACACAGCAAGCGCATAAATAACGTAATGATTCGGGCGACCGGGGCGGTCGCCCCTACAAAGAATTTCCACCTGTGCAATAGGTCAGAATTTCACCCTGTAGGGGACGGGCTTGCCCGTCCCGCCGCCGCACACACAAAAAACACATCACGTCGCTATTGGCGGGACAGGCAAGCCTGTCCCCTACATATCAATGCGCTTTTAGAAAAAAGCATATTGAATTTTGATTGATTATGGTGTATAATAGAAATGTGGTAAAATTATTATGTTAATTATATTATAATACTCATATAGAAATTTGTCAATACCTATATAGGAAATTTTGTGTAGAATTTATTGGAGTGATTTTGTGCGAATTGGACAAAATGTTTTGAATTTGCTTAAAGAACAATCAAAAAAACAATCTGAACTGGCTGAATATTTAAATATTCAACCAAGTACAATAAACGGCTGGCGGCAAGAAAACAGAAATCCATCGTCAGAATTAATAATTCCTATTTGCGAATTTTTAGCTATATCTCCTTATTATTTACTAACAGGAAAAGAGCAACCGCCCAATATACAAGAAGAAACCGCTAACGAGCCTTTGAACGATGATGAAAAAAATCTAATTGATATTTACAGAAGTTTGGACGATGAGAGTAAAATTGTTGTCAAGGCTGAAGCCGTTAAGGAACGTCGCAGGGATAATCCTAATCCTAATGTGAATCGTTAGAACACAGCAAACGAATTTTTATTTCAAACTGTTGTGTCTGTTATGCTATGTGTTAAGCCTTTGGGGGTTAAAATAGAGACATAATACATATATGCTTAATAAAGGAGGCTGTATTTATGACTGAGCTTGAATACAAATTCACTTACGACCTGCTGTTTAAAATGATTTTTACCAAATATGTTAAATTGCTGAAAAGTCTTGTGGCGACATTGATTAACATTCCTCTCGACAGCATTGAGCAATTTGAAATCCGCAATGCTGAAATTCCTCCCGAAACACTCGGCGATAAGTTTTGCCGCCTCGACATAAATATGGTAGTGAACGGTCAGCGCGTTGACCTTGAAGTCCAAGTCGATAACGCAGGCGATTTCCCCGAGCGAAGCCTGTATTACTGGGCGCGGGAATATTCCACCGCTTTGCAAGTAGGCGATAGTTACTCGGATTTGCCCAAAGCAATTGTAATCAGCATTGTAAGCTTTACGATGTTTAACGATTATGACGGCTTTCACTCGGAATTTCATGCTCTTGAAGTAAGCCGACATACGCAATTGACGGACAAATTCTGCCTGCATTATTTTGAATTGCCGAAATTACCCGTTGAAAACTTGTCAAAAACCGACAGACTTAGCCTGTGGCTTGCATTGTTCAAAGCAAAAACCGAAGAGGATTTGAAACAAATTGAGGCATTGGAGGTAGAGGAGATGCAAGAGGCGATTCAAGCATATAAAACAGTAACCGTCACCCCGGAGTTTAAAGAAGTTGCACGACTTCGTAAATTGGCAAGGCATAACGAAGCTTCGGCTTTGCGTAACGCGAAGAAAAACAACAGCATTGAAATCGCTAAAAACTTACTCGCCGATGGTGATTCAATAGAGAAAGTTGTGCGTATGACAGGTTTAACTCGAAAAGAGGTTGAGGAATTATGTCTAAAATGAAAGAAAAGCCAACTTCATATCTTGGTATGGCAAGACTGTAGTCAAGGCTGAAGCCGTTAAGGAACGCCGCAGGAAGGAGTTGTCAGAATGAATGATGAAATTTGAAAAAGCCGTATCAAGAATCGACCAAATTATAAGCGAAATCGAAAAAGGCGAAGCACCGCTTGAACAATCTATGAAGCTCTACAGCGAGGGCATCAGCCTTCTGGGCGAATGTCGCAAAGAGCTTGACGAAGCCGAATTTTCAGTAACCGTAAAGGACTCCGTGTGTTCATTATCAGAGCAAAACAGGCTCTAACGGGAGGAATATGAGATATGCCATCAGTTGTTTATAATTATATACTTACGGCGGCTGTCGTTTCTTGGCTTGCGGCGCAGGTGATAAAAACCGCGCTTTATTACATTATAAATAAAAAATTTCGCGTTGAGCGGCTTTTCGGAGCGGGCGGGATGCCCAGTGCACATTCCGCCATGGTTTGCTCCGCAACGATAGCAATCGCGAGCAAATGCGGCGCGGATTCGCCCGAATTTGCCCTTATTTTTATCTTCGCCGCCATCGTCATGTACGATGCTATGGGCGTGCGCCGCGCGGCGGGTTTTCATGCTAAGGAGATTAACCGCATGAATAAAATGTTCTCCTTAAAAGAGTTTTTCGCCCCCGATGATGACGAATCGGAGGCAACAACGGTGGAGCAGGAAATTAAGGAATTAAAGGAATATTTAGGGCACACGCCGCTCGAAGTATTAAGCGGCGCGATTTTAGGTATTATAATTGCTTTCGTTTTACCGCATTAAATCAAACTCTCGCAAAGCACTGTAACAAGGGTGCGGCTAGAGCAAAGCAAAGGGCAATGATAATCTGCTCGCTTGTTAGGGCTACGGTAGAGAAAACCGCCTGCAAAAACGGCAGATATATAGCCGCCGCAATAACGCAAAGCGAAACAAAAACCGCTAAAATCAGCTTGGGATTATTCCCATACGGCACGGTGAATATATTTTTACTCTCCGATTTACACTCAAAGACGTGCATAAGCTGTGACATAACCAGCGTAAAAAGCGCGCCCGTTCTGGCGATTTGGACATCTTGGAACATATTGCCCAGCAGCACAAAACTGCCCAGTGTGCATAGTGCGATTAAAACGCCGCGGAATACAATTTTCAGCATAAGCCCGTCCGCGAAGAAGCTGTCCGTTGCTTTGCGCGGCGGCTTTTTCATATTCTCGCGCTCTGCGGGCTCAACGCCTAAGGCAATGGCGGGCAGTCCGTCTGTCGCAAGATTGACAAGCAGGATTTGAGCGGGAAGCAAAACCATCGGCATACCCATCAGAATCCCCGCGAACATCGTCAAAACCTCGCCTATGTTGCAGGACAAAAGGTAGCGCACAAATTTGCGGATATTCGCATAAATTCCCCTGCCCTGCTCGACCGCGCCTACAAGGGTTGCAAAATTATCGTCCAGCAAAACCACGTCCGCCGCCTGCTTGGTAACGTCTGTCCCCGTGATTCCCATGGCAACACCGATATGTGCCTCTTTGATTGCGGGCGCATCGTTTACGCCGTCACCCGTCATGGTTACAATATGCCCCTTTTTCTTAAACGCGCGGACGATTCTCAGCTTATCCGACGGGTTCACCCTTGCGAATACCGTGATTTTCTCAATCATATTGTCAAGCTCGCCGTCCGTCATGGCGTCAAGCTCCGCGCCTGTTACGCATAAATCGCCCCGCCGCATGATGCCTGCTTGCTTTGCGATGGCGGCGGCGGTATTTTTATGGTCGCCTGTTATCATAACGGTTTTGATGTGCGCGCTTCGGCAGAGCTTAACCGCCTGCTTCGCCTCCGCACGCGGCGGGTCGGACATAGCCATAAGCCCGAGAAAAATCATGCCGCCCTCGCTGTCCTTTACGCTGATTACAGACTTTTTGCAAAACGCCAAAACACGCAGAGCATCGCCCGTTAAACGCTCATTTTGCTCATAGATTTCGCGCCGCTTTGCAAAGGTAAGCGGCTCAACGCCGTTTTCTGTCAAGATAAAGCCGCATTTTTTCATTATCACATCGGGAGAGCCTTTGGCATATGCCGTAGTCCCGCCCGCGCCGATGAAAAGCACCGTCATACAGCGCGTTTCGCTGTCAAACGGGATTTCATCAAGCCGGCGGCGGCTTGCGTTCAGGCGTTCCGCCGTGATTCCGGCTTTCGCGCCCGCCACCAGCAGTGCGATTTCGGTAGGGTCGCCGACCGCCTCGAAGCTTCCCTTTCCCTCTAATCTTCCCCGCTCGCGCCCCGTGCCCTCCTTTGCGGTTACAGCCGCGTTATTGCACAAAACGGCGCAGGTGATAAGCTCGGTAAGGGCTTTGTCGCCCGCAGGATTCAAGCGGCTTCCGCCGCGTGTGATTTCGCCCTCCGCTTTATAACCCAGACCGCTTATTTCGTATTCGTTCCCGCCGGAGTATGCTTTCGCTACGCTCATTTTATTTTCGGTGACAGTCCCCGTTTTATCGGTGCAGATGACTGAGGTACAGCCCAGCGTTTCAACCGAGTGAAGCTTGTTGACAAGTGCGTTCCTTTTGAGCATCCTGCCGACCGCTAAGCTCAAAGCGATGGTTACCGTAGCCGGCAGTCCCTCGGGGATAGCAGCGATGGCTATTGTTATGCCGGTCATCAGCATAGCGAAAGCTTCCTCGCCGCGTAAAATCCCCGCGACCGCCACAATAACGCATACCGCGATACAGATAACGGCGACCACCCTTCCCAGCTCCGCTAAGCGTTTCTGGAGCGGCGTAAGCTCGTCGTCAATATCGCTGAGCATACCCGAAATTTTGCCCATTTGAGTATCCGCGCCTGTTGCTATAACCTTAGCCTCGGCGTTGCCCTTTGTAATGACTGTTCCGCCGTATACGATATGAGTCTTGCCTATTTCATTGTCGCGGTCGTTTACATCGCCGACCTCTTTTGTCACCCCTGCGGATTCTCCCGTTAACATGCTTTCCTCTGCGTGAAGCCCCTTTTCCCTCAGCAAAACCGCATCCGCAGGGACTTTATCTCCCGCCTCCAGCATAATCACATCATCCGGCACTAATTGAACGGCGGGGATTTTAACCAGCCTGCCGTCCCTGTAAACCTTTGCTGTGGGAGCCGCCATATTTTTCAAAGCGCGCAGGGTTTTTTCCGTTTTGAATTCCTGCATAAAGCCCAATGTCGCATTTATAAGCACAATGACTATAATCGTCAAGGCATCGTAAAGCTCGCCCAAAAAGAAAGATACAGCCGTTGCGGCAAGCAGAATCATCACCATAACATCTTTAAACTGCCCTAAAAAAATTTTCAAGGTTTGCGGCTTTTTTTCTTCGGCAAGGGTATTTTCGCCGAACCGCGCCAAACGCTCCCGCGCCGCCTCCGTTGAAAGTCCCTTTTCATAACGCCTTTGGGTATAAGCTTGCGCCAACATGTCGAGCATATTTACAGACCACCCTTTTTTAATAGTTCTTGTCCGTAAATAATATGCGTTTGGTTGTCCTGATATTACTTTATTTTAGCTCTTTAATTGTATAAAACGCAGAAAATTTATGTGTTTATGTAAAATGATATTGACAATATTGCGGCTTTGTGGTATGCTTACACTTAATTTATATGTAGGAGAGCACTAACATGAAAAAAATATATATCGCGCTTATGATTCTGTCATTTTCATTGGGCGGTTGCTTGGAAAAAGGTGATTCTGCAGTTGAGCCGTTAGTTAGCGTAATTATAAACGGGCAGGAAATATTCTTACATGAAATTGATGCGGAAAGCGACACTTTAATAAATCGAAAGGTTTTCGAGGATACAGATACTAAAATGGAACAAAGTATATTTTTGCCAATAATTGAAAGCGGCGAAATGAATAACGCTTCACTAAAGGATATGATTAAAATAACCGTTAACAGTGACGCATACAACAGTATAATTTTATATGACCACCTAATAACCGAGGAAGGCAGAAGTTATTTTAACCGCTCAATTGCGGAGCATAATTTGAATATCGAAAACAAAGCTGCCGTTATGCAAATTGAGCCGCATTTTTCTCGCATGTATTCAAGCGACTTCAATTTTTTGGCTGACGGCTCAATAAGAGGCTTTAGGTTAGTATTAATGGACGAGGCTGAAATGCTCGAATACGCCTTTGCAGTCCGCTTGGACTGATATTACCCGCCAAAAATTTTCCAACTGTGCAATAGGATTATGTAGGGGACAGGCTTGCCTGTCCCGCTAATATCGAAATGATGCGTTTTTTTTTTTGCGGGACGGGCGGTGAACGGATATTAACACGGATTCTAAAGTGAACAAACTTAGCAACAATTAAATGAACAAGACAAATTAGCTTATTCTTGACAGCTTACCGAAAATCTGTTATAATAAAATTAATAAAGGAGGCTGTATTTATGACTGAACTTGAATACAAATTCACTTATGACCTGCTGTTTAAAATGATTTTTACCAAACATGTTAAATTGCTGAAAAGTCTTGTTGCGACATTGCTTAGTATTCCTCTCGACAGCATTGAGCAATTTGAAATCCGCAATGCCGAAATTCCGCCGGAGACGCTTGGTGATAAGTTTTGCCGCCTCGACATAAATATGGTGGTGAATGGTCAATGCGTTGACCTTGAAGTCCAAGTTGACAATGATGGCGATTTCCCCGAAAGAAGCCTGTATTACTGGGCGCGGGAGTATTCCACCGCTTTGCAAGTAGGCGATAGTTACTCGGATTTGCCCAAAGCAATTATAATAAGCATTGTAAGCTTTACGATGTTTAAAGATTATGACGGCTTTCATTCTGAATTTCATGCGCTGGAAGTAACCCGACATACTCAATTGACGGACAAATTTTGCCTGCATTATTTTGAGTTGCCAAAGTTACCCGTTGAAAACTTATCAAAAACCGACAGGCTTAGCCTGTGGCTCGCATTGTTCAAGGCTAAAACTGAAGAAGATTTAAAGCAAATTGAAGCATTGGAGGTAGAGGAGATGCAAGAAGCGATTCAAGCGTATAAAACAGTAACCGTCACCCCCGAATTCAAGGAAGTTGCAAGGCTTCGTGAACTGGCAAGGCATAATGAGGCTTCGGCTTTGGCTCATGCAAGACGTGAGGGGATGCGTGAGGAAAAAATATCTCTTGCCAAAAACTTGCTCGCCGATGGGGATTCAATAGAAAAAGTCGCGCGTATGACAGGTTTGACTTATAAAGAAGTTGAGAAATTAAGGGGTTTTTAAGTTTAGCCTTAACTGTGCAATAGGGTTATGTAGGGGACAGGTGGAAAATTTTCCTTGACATATTAGGTAAAATACGCTATAATTTAACAATAAGAAGCCCGACGGGCGGCAAACGAAACGCCGCCACGTTGAATTATCATTGTAAGGAGAAAATAATATGGTTAAAAAACCTGTAACTCTGATTATCATGGATGGTTACGGCATAAACGCGGATACAAACGGCAACGCGGTTAAAGCCGCCGACACGCCGAACCTTGACAGGTACTTCAAAGAATGCCCGAATACTACGCTGGGTTCTTCCGGGCTTGACGTGGGCTTGCCCGATGGGCAGATGGGGAATTCCGAGGTCGGTCATACCAATATCGGCGCGGGGCGGATTGTCTATCAAATGCTGGTCAGCATTTCAAAGGCTATAAAGGACGGCGATTTTTTCCAAAACCCCGCCCTGCTGAAAGCTATGGATAACTGCAAAAAGAATGATTCCGCACTGCACCTTATGGGGCTTTTGTCGCCAGGGGGCGTTCATAGTCATACGGAACATCTTTACGGAATATTGGAGATGGCGAAGCGCAACGGAATCGACAGGGTTTACGTACATGCACTGCTTGACGGGCGGGATGTTCCGCCTTCCTCCGCCGCAGAATATATGGAGGATGCGGTCGCCGCGATGGAGAAAATAGGAGTAGGTAAGGTCGCTACTGTTACCGGCAGGTTTTACGCGATGGACAGAGATAATATCTGGGAGCGCGTAGAAAAGGCTTATAACGCGATAACGCTGGGCGAGGGCGTTCAAGCCTCTGACCCTGTTGCGGCAATCAAAGCTTCTTACTCAAACGGGGTCACCGATGAGTTTATGCTCCCGACCGTAACAGAAAAGGACGGGATGGTTAAAGCGGGCGACAGCTTCGTTTTCTTCAATTTCCGACCTGACAGAGCCCGCCAGATTACCCGTTGCTTTGTGGATGAAGGCTTCAACGGCTTTAAGAGAAAAAACGGCTTCATGCCGCTTGAATTTGTCTGCATGACGCAGTTTGATGCGTCTATGCCTAATGTTTCCGTAGCTTTCTCAAACGAGGAGCTTACCATGACCTTAGGAGAGTATCTCTCTAAATGCGGCAAAAAACAGCTTAGGATTGCCGAAACGCAAAAATACGCGCACGTGACGTTTTTCTTCAACGGCGGAGAGGAAACCTGTTATGAGCTTGAGGACAGGATATTAATTGATTCTCCGAAAATTGAGACCTTTGACCTAAAGCCGGAGATGAGTGCGTATGAAGTGACCGAAAGCGTTTTAAAACAAATCGATTCGGAAAAATACGACGTGATTATACTTAATTTTGCAAATTGCGATATGGTTGGTCATACCGGGATTTTTGAAGCGGCGAAATCTGCAGTTGAAGCGGTTGACGATTGTGTCGGTAAGGTAACGGATGCTGTGCTGGCAAAAGGCGGTGCGGTGCTGATTACTGCCGACCACGGTAACGCCGAGAAGATGTTTGAGCCGGACGGCTCGCCTTTCACCGCGCACACAACATATCCCGTCCCGCTGATTGTTGCGGGGTATGACTGCAAACTGAATGAGGGCGGAGTTCTTGCCGATTTAGCTCCGACCATGCTCAAAATTTTAGAGCTTCCTCAGCCTAAAGAGATGACGGGTAAATCGCTTATCTCTTAAAAAGTCTAAACAGCCTCGACCAAAATTTTAGAGCTGTCCTCTTTACGCAAGGCTATGACTGCGCCGCGGATAAGATAAGCGGACGGACCGCCGCGCAGGCTTCTTTGCAAGCATAAAACCGATGAGCCTTCGATAAGTCCCAAATCGCACAAGCGGCAGCGCATACTCTTATCATTAAGCAAACGCTTCACCTTTGCCTCGCGCCCTTCGGAAAGGGCGTTAAGCGTTTTTTCATTATCCATATGTAGTCTCCTTATTTTATTGGGCATATAGCATTATATGCCCTGTTCGGTTATTTGCTTATTTAAAAGTACGAAAGGATATGATATTATATGCCGAGTGAGTTTAATGCTAAGGCTTTCATTGAAAAGAGCATTGCCGAAATACAAGAAGCCGTTAAGGACGGCAAGGTTCTGCTCGGGCTTTCGGGCGGGGTTGACAGCTCGGTGCTGGCGGCACTTTTGGCAAAAGCCATAGGCGGTCAGCTTTATTGCATTTTCGCAGACCACGGGCTAATGCGTAAAAACGAGGGCGATGAGGTGGAGGAAGCTTTTAAGGACAGAGGACTTAATTTTATAAGAGCAAATGTTAAGGACAGATTTTTAAATAAGCTTAAAGGCGTTACCGACCCTGAGCGGAAGCGTAAAATAATCGGTGAGGAATTTATTCGGGTTTTTGAAGAGGAAGCGAACAAAATAGGAAATGCGGATTTTCTGGCGCAAGGCACGATTTACCCCGACATAGCCGAAAGCGGAAGCGATGGCAAAAAGCTAATCAAATCGCATCATAATGTCGGCGGAATCCCTGAAAATATTAATTTCAAGGGGATTATAGAGCCTCTGAAAACGCTTTATAAAGAGGATGTGCGCCGACTTGGCTTAGAGCTTAATCTTCCCGCTGAATTAGTAAACAGGCAGCCGTTTCCCGGTCCGGGGCTTGCCGTCCGCTGTATCGGAGAGGTTACGGAGGAAAAGCTTGAAATTTTAAGAGAGGCGGATTATATATTCCGCACAGAGCTGGCGGCGGCGAAGCTTGACCAAGCCATCAATCAATATTTCGCGGTGATTACCGATACGCGCTCTGTCGGAGTAAAAAACGGCGGCAGAACCTACGGCTATTTAATAGCCCTCCGCGCCGTAGTAACCGATGATTTTGTGAGTGCCGATTTTGCAAGAATCCCGTATGATACTTTGGAAAAGGTTTCAATGAGAATTACCGGCGAAATCCGAAGCGTTAACAGGGTAGTTTATGATATAACTTCTAAGCCGCCGTCTACTGTGGAGTGGGAGTGACAAAACAGGAGTATTAAACACCTCAAACGTATTGCAATTCTTTTTTTGCTTTCTTTTTAACTTTAACAGGCTCATCTTCTTTAAAACAGCATATTTCCTTGATTTCATCATAACTATTATTAAGCTCTCGCCTAAGTATAATTTCAAGATTGGATTTTTTAATTCCGTCCTCTTTAGAACAAATCATAAAATATCCAAACCTTTTTTCGCCGCATAATTCACCCATTGGGAAACTAAAAATTCTTGATTTTTTAAGAAAGGCTCTGTGACAAATGAAGGTTTGTGTTCCGTCATTAACTAAATAAACAATATCTCGTTTTTTGACCCCATCTACACCTTTGATAACAAATGCTTCTTGACAGAAAATTATATTATCAAATTTGTTGCGTATATAAACGGGGATTTTGTGCATAACAAGCGGTAATTTCTTTTTGCGGGCAAAAATGCTGTTGAAGCAAGGTTTAATATATATTTTACGAAAATATCTTTCTAAGCGACGGGCTTTCTCAAAAATTATTATTGCAACAAGTACAATAATTGCGCCTAAAACAGCAGCAATATTAGGTGAAACCGCACTTAGAATGATATAAAAGAAAACCATTCCGTATTTCATTAACTGAAATATTTGATATGCGGCAGGAAAAAGCGAAAACAAAAATCCGATTACTTCAATCGCCTTAATCATAAGGCGAACCGTGGCAAAAGCGATATAGCTCAAAAATGACACCACAAATGAAACGGCTGTCATTGCCGCAGTCGCTGTTGCAGGATTAGCGGCAACAGTCGCTGTATCTGCGGCGTGTGCGGTTACAGCAAATAAGCCCATAAAACTTATTCCGCAAGCCGCCAATAAGCCTACCGCATATTCAACTTTTGCTATAAGCGCGTCTGACAATACTTTTGAGCCGCGAAACATGCTTAATAAAATCCGTAAAACAGCTATGCTCACTAAAAATAGCATTGCCGCTGTGTTGGAAAGCGGTAGATTCATTATTCTATCGGCGTGAATTGAATTTCCGGCATCAATAATATCAGAATTTAAGATGTTGCCTGCTATTGATATGGCGGCAAGAGCTATAAAAGGGTCAATACTTATTGAAACAACCTGCGAAATGCCGCCGACTAATCCGAGCGAATCAGTAACATCATTTAATAATGTCGCCCCTGTGCTGTCGATATTACTAACATTTACGGCGTATGTATTTATCCTGTTTACGGTGAACAACGCCATTAAAAATGAGAACACTAATAAACATAAAGCAACGGTTTTTACTTCCTTAACTGACATAATAAATCTCCTTTATGTGTTTAGTTGATGAGCAAAATCTATCTTTATGTTTGATATTATATATCATTTCTTACAATAAGTCAAGAATTTTTTCTTTATAATATTTTGGAGTAAAGGAAAGGAAGTCATCATGAAAAAAGCATTAAGCATTGCAGGCTCTGATTGTAGCGGCGGCGCGGGAATCCAAGCGGATTTGAAAACTTTTTCGGCGCATGGTATATTCGGCATGACGGTTATTACTTCAGTTGTAGCCGAGAATACATTTCGGGTAACCGATTATCAGGATATTCGCCCTGACCTTATAGAAAAGCAGATTGACGATATATTTGAAGATATTGTGCCTGATGCCGTCAAAATAGGCATGTTATCCTGCCGGGAAACTATGCTTGCGGTTGCGGGCAAACTTAGGCAGTGGAAGCCGCAAAATATAGTCCTTGACCCGGTTATGTATGCAAAGCACGGCAGTGCATTAATGGAAGAGTCGGCGACACAAACGCTGATAGCCGAAGTTGTACCGCTGGCGCATTTAATCACGCCGAATATCCCCGAAGCCGAGCGGATGACGGGGCTTAATATAAAAACGCATGACGATATGAAAAAGGCGGCTTTGGCAATTTATAAAATGGGCTGCAAAGCCGTTGTAGTCAAGGGCGGGCATAGCGAGCGAGAGGCTGATTCCGTAGATATTTTATATGACGGCAATGAATTTTTCGAGTTCCCCGCACCCCGAATCCATACCATGCACACGCATGGAACAGGTTGCACATTCTCATCGGCGATTGCATCAAATTTGGCACTTAATTATACGGTTGCCGAGTCGGTGAAAAGGGCGAAGGAATATATTAATGCCGCAATCGCAAACGCACCTAAGTTGGGCAAGGGGCATGGTCCTACTCATCATTTTTATGAAATGTATAAATCGTATTTCGGAGGATAAGATTTTAATGAGCAATAGGCTGAAATTCGATTTTGAGCGTCATATCAAGCGCAGAGGCAAGGCGTTTAAGCGTTTTAACGGACGGATTGGCGTTGCCCCTTTCGAGCTTGCTTATATCCGCTTGATTAATACCCGAAAGCTCCGCCAACTGCTTTTGAGTGATATTTTTAGCCTGCCTTGCGTTTAATATGGCTCTGATGATTTGATACTCAAAATCTAAAGCATCGGTTTCTTTGCGAAACTCCTCGTCCGCCGCATATATTTTTTCAAAATATTCAATGACATTCTTTTCCAAAGCTATTCCTCCTTTGATTTTTTCAATATGTATTCGGATTTGTATTTTTTAGCAAGATTTATTTCGGCTCTCGGCGTTTTCTGTGTTTTCTTCACAAAACCGTTTGTTAATATAATCTTTTTACCGATGATAAAAAAGTATAAAACTCTCGCAATGTCCGTCCCCTGTTTCGCTCGAAGCTCAAAAATGCCGTCCTCTAAATGCTTTGAATACGGCTCTCTGAGCGTATTGCCATATTCTTTTAACAGCTTAACTAAAATATAAAACTTAGCTTTCATCTTACTGTCAAGCGATTCAATAAAGTCGTTTGCGGGAAATACCCCATCTTCTCTCTCAAAAAACTCGACCTTAAAATCGTTCATAAAGTACCACCTTACACCTTAGCTTAACATCATTATATATGATTTATTCCATATTGTCAAGGGATTAAAAATATTTTTTTCGGAGGCTATTGTAATGATTAATAATTTAGGAAATTTGGTAAATGAGGTTAGGAGCAAAAAGCCGTTGATTCACCATATTACAAACTATGTTACTGTAAACGACTGTGCAAATATTACGCTGGCAATCGGTGCATCGCCCGTAATGGCGGACGATATAGGGGAAGCGGCGGATATTGTCGGCATCGCAAGTGCAGTAGTCCTAAATATGGGAACGCTGAATGAGCGGACAATTAAAGCTATGCTTGCGGCGGGCAAAGCGGCGAACGCCAAGAACATTCCCGTTGTATTTGACCCTGTAGGAGCGGGCGCATCAAAGCTTCGCAATGATACAGCCGCCGACATAATTCGGGAGGTGAAGATAGCTGTGCTTCGGGGGAATATCTCCGAAATTAAGTTTATTGCGGGAATTGCTTCCAAAACTAAAGGCGTTGATGCGGCTGAAACCGATTCCGCCTCTCTTGAAAGCGCAGGGGAGATTGCGAAAAACCTTGCGGAAAAGCTGGGGTGCGTTGTAGTAATAAGCGGAGCAGTTGACGTAATTTCAGACGGCGAAAGGCTTGCCCTTATCGAAAACGGAGTTGCTATGCTAAGCAATCTTACAGGTACGGGTTGCATGTGTACATCACTGGTAGGCTCATTTTGCGGAGCCGCTCCCAACGCCCCGTTCGAGGCGGCAGTTTGCGCCATGCTGACTATGGGAATAGCAGGGGAACACGCCTTTGAAGAAGCAGGAAATCAAGGAAATGCAAGCTTCCACACGGCACTACTAAACGCAATAAGCCTAACAACCTCTGACACAATCCAAAAAATGAGCGTGTTCACTGATGGATAGACATTCTCAACGCCCAACGCCCGATTACTCACTTTATTTAGTGACAGACAGGGATTTGATGTCCTGCTCTACTATCGAGGAATCGGTAGAGCAAGCAATTTTGGGCGGTTGTACTGTAGTTCAACTGTGTGAAAAAACTGCCGATTCTCGGGAGTTTTATGATATTGCCGTTCGGGTTCGTGAGATTACAACATGTTTAGGTGTCCCGCTGATTATAAATGACAGGGTTGACATTGCTCTTGCCGTAAATGCCGATGGCGTTCATGTCGGGCAGAGCGATTTGCCGCCCGAAATAGTGCGGCGGATTATCGGGCAGGATAAGTTAGTCGGAGTTTCGGCAAGTAATTTGGCGGAGGCTTTGGCGGCAGTTGAAAGCGGAGCTGATTATTTAGGGGTCGGGGCAATGTTTGCAACCGGCACGAAAACAAACGCAAATATTGTAAGCATGGAAGAACTTCATGAAATTCGCAGAAAGATTAGCTTGCCGCTTGTTGTAATCGGCGGTATAAATAAAGAAACGCTGCCTCTTTTTAAAGGCAGCGGGATTGATGGAATAGCGGTAGTTTCAGCGGTTGTTTCGCAGGAGGATATAGCAGGGGCGGCGAGGGGGCTTTTGGGGCAATGGCGTAATATTATGCTCGGCGAACGGCGATAAATTCGTCTATATCTGTTTTACACCACTAAAAATTTAAGGAGGCTATATGAATGACTTATAATACAGCTGTTTCATCTAAAGGGCAGGTGACAATTCCGATTGATATAAGGGAGAAAATGAAGATTGACATAGGTTCGCAGGTGGCTTTGATTTATGAAAATGATAGAGTTTTCATTGTCAACCCCGCAATTTACGCTATGGAAAAGTTTCAGAGCGAAATGAACGGCGAATGGGAAAAGGCGGGCATAAACAGCGAGGAAGACCTTGCGGCTTTGTGCCGTGAAATCAGAGCGGAAATTGAGGGCGAATATGAAAGTTCTAATTGACACTAACATTTTAATTTCAGCGATTTATAAGAGCGGGAGCGTTCCTCATCAAGCGTATAAAAAAGCTATAGAGCCGCCTTATCGGGCTATGATTTGCGAGTTTAGCCTTAATGAGTTGCAACGTGTTTTCAATAGAAAATTTCCGCAGTTGATTGATAAATACGAAAAGTTTATCGCAACGGCATTAATGGTTGTTCAGATAGTCCCTGTCCCACTTTTAGTTTATGATGACGAGGAAAAAATCCGCGATGTAAAAGACCGCCCTATTTTAAGAGCGGCGATAAAAGCGGGAGCGGATATACTGGTTTCGGGCGATAAAGATTTTCTCGAAAGCTCGGTTGCAATCCCAAAAATTATGAGAGCGGCGGAATTTTTGAACTTGTAAGTCGAAAAAACTTTAAGGAGGAAACAAAATGTCAACAACTAAAGCAAGCAACAATGCAGAACAGCATATAATTGAGTTTAACGGCGAGCTTCAGCTAAAGATTCTTGACAGGCTAAATCAAGAATTTCTTTCAACGGGTAAGTTTGTTAAAGACCAAATGATTGTTTCACCAAAGGTTATGTCGTCTTTAATGCTGTCCGGTTCAGCGGCGGGAACGGCATTATCTGTCGCTGTATCTTCCTCGATGTATATATCTACCGCCGTAAATTCTCCTGCACTGATGAAGCTTAGTGCGGGAGGAGTAAGCAGTGCAATTATAGGTGAGGGCGGAAAAATAGTAGGTCAAGCGGGATTTCTGCCTATGGCAAGCAGTCTTCCAGTTGTTGCTCCGTTAATGGCAATGCAGGCGTTGTCCTCTATTGCTACACTATATCAATTAGGGGCAATGGATAAAAAGCTTGATGCTATAAAAGGGATAATTGATAAAATGATGGCTCGACAAGAAGCAAAGGAAGTCGCAGAATTGTTTACCGCTGTTCATTTCGTTGATGAGCTTTACTCACAATATGACTTAACAGGACATTTTTCAACCGATATGCTGATTAGATTAGCGTTAGCCGAACGCGATGCTAAGATTTTATCAAGAAAATATGATATACTTAATAACCATGAAGGCGACAGCTTGAATATAGATGAATTTTCAAATACTGATACTTATTGCAATATGCTGTCATCATTCTTAAACTTGCGTGTTAAGCAGCTTAAGATATGCGTTGATATTCAAGAAAACCCGCAGTTTGCAGGGCGTTCAAAAGAAAACTATGAGGCGTTGTTGAAAGACAGCATTGTTCTTTGGGATAAATTATTGCACAGGTCTGATAAATTAAAAAATGAAATCGAAGAACAAGAACAGCAAATGCAAAGCGGGAACGCTTTGGGTAAGGTTGCCAAGGGCTTTTTGAAAAATAAAAAGCTTTCCCAAGCAAAAGATAATTATACATCAATTCTTGAGATTGAAAAAACAATCCGGCAAGATTTTTACTTATTAATTGATATAGCAAAGCAGGTATCAGAAGCTGAATTTAACAAAGAAAATCTGCCGACATTAATATATTGGACAGATAAAGAGGGCAAACATTGTATTGCGACATCTCAACCGATTGAAGCGATTATTCCGACCATTGCTTGATATTCGTAAAAAGATGAGTATTGATACAGGTTCTCGAATTTCACTGATTTATGAAAATGACCGCATTATTATTATGAACTCCGCCGTTCACGCTATGGAAAAAATATCCTTAGCAATGGAGGGTGAAGCAGAGAAAGCGGGGCTTTCAACACAGGAAGATGTTATAGCACTCTGCCGTGAAATCAGAGCAGAGGTTGAGGGGCTGTAAGTCAAAATAAATAAAAAATTCAAGGAGGAATCAAAATGTCATTTTCAAGAGGGTTAAAAGAAAAAGCGGCTAAGGTTTGGGAGGATGGGTATAATCACCCGTTTGTTCAGGAACTGGGCAAGGGGACTTTGGACAAGGAGAAATTCAAGTTTTATCTGCTTCAAGATTATCTTTATTTACTGCAATATGCTAAGGTTTTTGCAATAGCTGTTGTTAAATCCGACACGGAGGAATTAATGAAAAATTTCTCTGCAATACAGCACTATATCATTTCCGGGGAGATGGATTTGCACAGGAAATATATGGAAGGCTTCGGCGTAACGAAAAATGAAATGCTTGCGGTTAAACCATCGCTTTATAACAGAACATATACCGCAAATATGTTAAGTTACGGGCAAACCGGCGGTTTAGCGGAAATTTTAGCCGCCGTGTTCCCTTGCGCTTGGACATATGCCGATTACGGTAAGCGGCTCAAAGAGCAATATGCCGCAGAATTAGAGGGAAATTTTTACAGAACATGGATTGAGAACTACGCAAGTGATGGGTTTTCCGATTCATTTGAATGGTTTTATGATACGCTTGATGAGCTTGTCGCCAACATGTCCGATGCGGGGCGCGAGGAAATCGCGGAAATATTTATCAGAAGCGTTGAGTTTGAATATCTGTTTTGGGATATGGCTTATAAACGGCAGATGTCGTATGAGTAATAAATAGCACTGTTACAGGCTTCGGCAATGCAAAGGGGCGAACCGCAACCTAAACGTGTATCGCGAGCATAGCACTGAGGTTCGCTCTCTGCAAATTTTTTCTGAAAGCTTGCAAGCTGTATATGTAAAATTTATGTTAACATTTAGATAACAATGTTATTTTTGAAAAATACTACTTGACAAAACAGAAAATATATAGTATAATGTATATTGTTGCTTCGCTTCGCGCCTGTAAAGTCAAGGCTGTCGCTCGCAAGGCAATGTGTTTGAAACGTGTTTGAATAGATAAGCGCGGGTGTAGTTCAATGGTAGAACTCCAGCCTTCCAAGCTGGTCGCGTGGGTTCGATTCCCATCACCCGCTCCAAAATTTAACTCCGCAGATTCTGGTTTGAACAGGGTTCGCGGAGTTGTTTTTTTATATTAAGCAGATATTTTATCCAACTCTACTCAAAATCCCCTTATCCATTTCGCAAACGGTGTCACAAAGAATCGTAATATCCTCTGCTGAGTGAGAGGCTATAAGAATAGTCTTTCCTTGTTCACGATAGAATTTGAGATATTCGCGCATATCGCTTACGCCGTCCTTGTCAAGACCGTTCATGGGCTCGTCAAGAATTAGAACATCGGGGTTCTCCATGATAGCTTGTGCAAGACCTAAACGCTGTTTCATCCCTAAAGAATATTTACGAACATGACGCTTAAGATTATGCTCAAGACCAACCTGCAGCATAATCTTTTTAATATCTTCTCCGCTTATTTTTTTATTCAAATCGGCAAGAAGCTTTAAATTCTTATATCCGCTGTAATAGGGAATAAATCCGGGCGTTTCGATAATGATTCCTACCGATTCCGGAAAATCACAATCTTTCCCAATTATTTTTTCATAAACAGTTATTTCACCGCTTGTCGGACGAACAAAACCGCATATGCACTTCATAAGCATAGTTTTACCGGAACCGTTCCGCCCGATAAGTCCATGAATTTTTCCTTTCTCAAATCCTATTGAAATATTATTTAAAATCAAATCCGATTTAATTTTCAGTGATATTTCAGAAACATTAATCGCAATCATTATGATTTCTCCCTTAAACTTGTATTAATTATTATCGTTAATATCACAAAAGCTGTCAAAGCTAATATTCCTTATATTGATAAAGCTTATTGAGAATAATAATACGCAACAAATTGCTAAATATATATACGATATGTAGAACGGCACAACTGGCTCTTTAAAATATTCAGTGTAATGCAGATAAATAATCGTGTGTGACATCGGAAACAACCACATTGCAGAAGAGTTTATGATACATAATGCTCCGCCTATTGCGATAATTCCCGAAGAAATTATCAATCCCATAGTTTTCTTTTTAATTGTATTCATAAACATCATTACCATAGCCAGAACAAATAGATACAGCGTCATCAAGAAGAACGACTTCGTTGCAGCCTCATAAGGTGATACTTGATTATACAGCTCTTTAGTAATTAGCTTTGCCGTAAAACTTTCTGACAGTTCAGGATAATAATGCGTAAACCTTGTTACTGCAAGACTCCAGCCATTAGCCAAAAATGCTTTTGTAAATATAGGAACTACCGAAGCAGTAAAAATAATTCCCATAAAAGTAATTATAGCGGCTAAGATAAATAACACTTGACCTATATACCAGTTTACTCGACCTGTACGCATGATAATAAAAGCAGCAGTTCCATCAGTTCGTGGGAAATCGGCAATCAGAGTAATGAATACAGCTGGAATCATGATGACTAAAGCTTCTGCGCTGATAATTGCTATAAACGGTTCAAATATATTAAGAGGAGTATTCAGCCTTTCCGATATTTCAAGCAATGGTTGTACTGCAAAAGTAAATATAAAAATTACTAATACAGCCAAAATAATTAATCTTGAATTTAGAATCCATTTCATATATTCTGTTTTAGCTGTTGTGACAATTTTTTTAAACTTAAAATTCGGATTAGTCACCACTATCAAATCTCCTATTCATAATAACAGCGTATCCAAAAAAACTGAAAATTAAAAGAATCATATTAAAAATAACAGTTTGAATAACCATTACAGGCGATGAAAATACAGTATATAAGTTTGAAGGCTGTAAAAAACTCAACTCAATATATATATTATAATTCACACCTGCGGCTATGCGCGAGCTTATATTTTGAAGTGCAACTAAATAGATATATATCAGCATAAACGGCAGGCATATAACTATGTGCTTGTTTCTTATAAAAGACGTGATTAAAAACGCCGGAATAGCCGACATTCCTCCAAACAGAGCAATACCCGAGATGCTTTTAACTAAATTTCCAATAAACACACTCATACCTCCGACAGGAAACATGAAAAGTAATGCAACACAATATAAAACACACCCAACGGAAACAACCAATCCGCCGGTAGCAAATGCAACCAAAGCTTTGGACGCAAAATACTTATATCTGCCTGTCCTAAATATTGCAAACCTAATATTTCCGCTGTTTCTTTCGCTGATAAAGGTTGTAACAAAAGGATAAGCCGACAGTATAGGTATAAATAATGTCAGATATGTACTAATTGGGAAAGCGCAAATATTCGCCGCCGTAAAATACATTGAAGAAATCGCGGAGGGAATTTTTGAACTGCCGCTTCTAAGCTCAAAAAAAATATCAATAACGGAGTATTCCTTTCCCGTTGCAATATCGGTATGTATATGCGATGTAAAGCACAAAAGAAATATAACTCCAATGCTAATGAAAAAATCTTTATTCTTAATTATTTTTTTAAAATCACATAGGAAAATATAAAACATTCACTGTACTCCTAACGAGCAGAAATTTTACCGCCCTGCGGTCTTTTAGAAGCCGGATTCACTTTACAATATCTAAATTGAATATAAGCTCTCCCGTAATCATATCAATATAGATGAATTTGCGAACATTTCCGTATATATCTTTTTCATCATTCATTAAGTAATCCTCGGGAGGGACATCAATAATTATTTCCCAAACAGGCTTTGAGTTAATTATTATACCTGCCGCATCCATGCTCTGAGCTTTGTAGGATATAAAGTCATCATTTTGACTGGTCATTTCTATATTGGAAAAATCATAAACGGGCATTAACAGATATTTTATTCCGAAGTCTGAAACTGTAAAGGTCTTATAATCCGAAAATGTGTTTGAACACATTTCTATTGCACTTTTAGGTGAAATACACTCTTCAAGAGGTTCTTTTTCTAATGGCTTTATAATGCCGAAGTTGTTCCTAAAGTAATTAATTTCATTTGAATTCATCATTTTAATTTCAATACAGTTACTTGTATAAACAAAATACGGCAAGCCGATAGTTTCTTCTCTCTCCGAAACAACATTAATAATTTCTTCCAAGGGAATACCGTCTAAATACTTCTCAACCATTATGTCAAAATAATACTCATTATTTTGAGTTTTTCTGACAATAATGGTCTTTACCTTAAATTCATAAAAAGGCTCATAAGTTACCCACTCGGAAGCTAACCACTCTTCAACATAATCAACGGCTTGTTTTATTGAGAATTCAGCATCTTTAAGCTGATATTTAGCGTCTGAATATAAATCCCTGTCAATGTGATATACGGCAACTTTTTCATTAACATTGAATATAGAGTCAAATGCAAAAGAATCAGTAATAATAGAAAATCCATTATTACTTACACAAACATATATTTTTTCCGTTTCATCATATATACGATAATCAACCCGATTATCGTCAATGTCAACCGTTTCCAACTCATAATTTTTTAACAACTCTTCACTAAAAAATAATTCGGCAATGCCTTGAAAATTTTTCTCAAAACCGATTTCTTGCATAAAGACTATAGAGTAAATATTGTTGAATATTTTATTTTCAACCGAAACCCCTGAAAAGTCGAATTGCTTATAGGTTTCCCCTAAAGCAGCTCTAATGCTATCCGAAACATCTTCTGCTCTTATATATTCCAAGCTCACTTCAAAGTCGTTATCACGTTCTTTGTTATGTCTTATTATTTCATTTTCTACCTCACTCGGCACAGCTTTACAAGATGATAATAAAATAGCAACCAATAAAAAATATATAACCGCTTTAATTTTCATTTTGATAATCCCCCGTTTTAAAGTTGAACGACTACTAATTCGGTTAATAATATAATCATACGCACACTTACTAGTTATGCGTATGATTATATTGAACTGCTTCTAGTTTTTTATTGTGCCGTTGGCATAATAAGTATTATCATAATCAGGCACAAGCATTTCAGCCGTATATACATATGATTGTCCTATAGTTGCGGTACCGGTACCCCCGGCACTCGTAGCGTTTCTGTAAATCGTGGTCAAGCCGTTACCGTTACTGACTAACGCATATGCGCCGGAAGTAAGTGTAGTGCAAGTGTGCTGAGTAGTTGTGCTTATAGCCGTGTATGTCCAAGAGTCAGAATACTTATACTCTGATGTAGGTGCTCCTTTTATTTGGCGTAAATTAAATGTCGTGTTTAATGCTGTCGCGTTTAATGCCATGCTTGATACGACTAATGCCGATGCCACCGCAATGGCAATAATTTTTCTTGCTTTTTTCATAATAAAATCCAACTTCCTATTAAATTTAAATTTTATTCCAACATCCCAACCTATGATCACTTGGTAAGTTTGCTAAAATAATGAGAGAATGTACAGTGCTTTTTCCCTCTGCTATAATCATACACCATTCAACAACCCCTTGTCAATAAAAAGGGCTACTTTGTATCAAAACGGGGCTACTTTGTAAAAATTCTCCTAATAAGTGGAAAAAAACTACAAAGTAGCCCCGTTTTTTCCGAAAATTACCATTTGTGGCTTTGCTTTTACCCCCTATATTTTGACATTTTATGTTAACTTTAAGCATTATATACAATTATATTACTTATTGCAATTATGATTGTAACTATTTTGTAACATTTGACAGGGGGCAGATTAGCAAAAAAACAGGAGCAATTTTGTAAAGTCTTAGCATTTTCTTTGCGATTTTTTACAAAACACAATCGTTTAACTTTAAGATGGTTTTATTTTTATGAGGATTTTTGCCGTCAAACAAGGAAAGTTTTCGCAGGAATGTACCGTTAAGGAGCATATCCCCCTCACGAAAGCAAAAGCTCATTAATCGCGCGAAGCTTATCCTTAGACACTTCGTCGTCCATCTGCGCTTTAACATATAACTCTGCTAACAGTACAATATAATCTGCCTCGCTCAAATCCTCCGCTGATTTAGGGGGCTGGGCTACAATACTGGCTTCGGCTTTCGCACTTTTCACCTTGCCTGCGTTTTTAGCTTCGCGCTTAATCTTTTGAGCAGCTTTAATCGGCTTTTCCTGCTCCCTTTCAGCTACCTCAATATCAGTGGCAACAACCTGCTCCGGCTCATTTGTATCAGCTTCAATAGCGGGTTCAACAGTATTTTCAGTGTTCTCCGTATTTTCCGCATTTTCCGTGCTTATCTCAGCGTCAGTGTTAACAGGCAGGGCTTTTGCGGGCTCATTGTCTATGATTTGGTTTATTCCGAACAATTCGTTAATATCCGTATCAATAATGATTCGGGAGGAATATCTGTCTGCATTTTTAAGCATATTATCAATTTTTTCCTCAACGGATTTTTTCAGCAATACGCTGAAATCAATATCCCTCAAAGTAAAAAACAGCAACGGGTCATTATCAAGCCGCGCGCCGACTCCGTACAAAACAGCGGCGACATGCTTGCACATATCCGCCCAGTCGGGGCATGAGCAATTCATGCGAATCTCTCGGGGCGTTGGGAAAAGCCCGTCCCTTTGCATAAAAAGCGCGGTCATCTCTTTCGGCAAGCGTCCCTTTGCAAGCTCCGCCGCGCTTTCGATTTTATGACTGCATATGGTTTTAACCTTATTCCATTTTTCATCGCTCAGCCTGTCGATTGTAACCTTAACCTTATACGGCTCATCGCCGAAGCCGTGAACAAGCGCGTTGACTTCACCCTTGCCGATTTGCAGGTCAAGCACCATTCCGTTTTTTACGTACACGCTGCCGCGCCCGATACGATTAGAGTAGTCGGCGTAGCTTTCAAGATTCCTGTTCCAAGCAGTGCCCCACCAAGTTTTGGCAATTCTCGCCCCTTCTATTACAACGGGGGATATTTTAGGATTATGCTGCCTTAATTTTTCTAAAGCCCTTTGTACATTCTCTTTCTTTTTTGAAACAGAAGAATAATCAAAATAACCGTATCCCATCTCTACACCTCCAGCTTGAATAGCTTCATTAATTCCTCGTTATTAAGCTCGGTCACCCATTTTTCGCCGCTGTCCGCTATAATGTCATCTGCCAGCTTTTGCTTTTCCTCCAGCATTTTGTCTATTTTTTCCTCTATAGTGCCTGCCGTAATGAACTTATGCACGGTAACATTTTTTTGCTGTCCTATGCGGAAAGCGCGGTCGGTCGCCTGATTTTCAACCGCCGGATTCCACCACCTGTCAAAGTGAATGACATGATTTGCGGCTGTAAGATTTAGTCCGACACCGCCCGCCTTTACGGATAATACCATAAACGGAACATATTCCTCTCCGTTAAAGCTTTTTACAAGCTCGCCGCGATTTTTAATCATCGTGCCTCCGTGAAGCAAAAGCCCCTTCCGCCCAAAGGCTTCTTCTAAATAATCACATATCGGCTTGGTCATTTCCTTAAACTGCGTAAAAATTAAAACGCGCTCCCGCTTTTCAAAAATAGTTTCACAAATTTCCGCAAGCCTTTCAAACTTTCCGCTGTAAGCCGCGTTGAAAGAATTCTGCCCCAGATATTGGTCGGGGTGATTGCAAATCTGCTTGAATTTCATAATACTCGCTAAAACCAGCCCCTTGCGCGAAATCCCTTCATCGGTATTTTCAAGCGCGGCTTCAAGCTCGGTTACAAGTGATTTGTATAAGACAACCTGCTTCTTGGTAAGAGATGTATATTCTTTCATTTCAATCTTATCCGGCAGGTCGGCTATAACGGCTTTATCGGTTTTAAGACGCCGCAAAATAAACGGGTTTACAATTCCGCGAAGCCGTGAATAGCCCGCCATGTTTTCATGAAGCCCCTTGCTGAAATTTCGGAATTCCTTTGCTGTTCCGAGCATCCCCTTATTAAGGAAATCAAAGATAGACCATAAGTCTGAAAGCTTGTTCTCAATCGGCGTACCCGTCATAGCAATTCTTGACGATGATTTCAACGCTTTTACTGCCTTTGTCTGCTTCGTGCCGGAATTTTTGATTGCCTGCGCTTCGTCTAACACAATCAAATCCCAGGCTACATCCTTTAGCTTTTCCAATCGCTGAACCATGCCGTAGGTTGTGATAAACAGGTCGGCGGCTTCCAAGTCGATTTCGCGGTGGCTTGCGTGGATAATACTGTAGCGCAAATCGGGCGCAAATCTTTCGGCTTCATTCTTCCAGTTAAATATAAGCGAGGCGGGTATAACAAGCAGGGTTTTCCCGCCTTTTTCACGCATGTGCTCCAAAAGTGCTAAAATCTGAACAGTTTTTCCAAGCCCCATGTCGTCCGCCAAAAGAGCTCCGAATCCTAATGTCTTCATCGCAGCCAGCCAGTTCAAGCCTTTTTGCTGATAATGCCGCAAATCCGCCTTAAAGCCGCCGCCTGCGTCTGTATCCTTTATCATTTCGGGGTTTAGGAGCTTTTCCTTAATTTCCCTCAGCCATTGACCGTTTGTAACTTCAATATCCAAACCGCCCGCGCTTAGCTTATCCATCGTGCTAAGCTGCATCCTCATAGCCTCGGCGAAGGTCATATCGGTCATCTTTCCGGCTTTGTCGAACGCCGCAAGAGCGACCTGAAGCTTTTCATTGTCAACCTCAACCCATTTGCCCTTTATGAAGGACAGCCCGCTGGTTTGAGACAGCAGCATTTCAATCTCTTCCCTCGTCATCTCAACATCGCCCAGAAAAATACTGGGGTTAAATGACAAAATCGCTTCAATACCGACAATGGAGGGCTTATCATCGCCGACCGAAACGGATATTTTAACATTGCCGTTCCTTTTCCACCAATCGGGTATTCGGCAGACGATGCCGCACTCCTCGTAAAGCGGAATTTCCTTTAGAACCGTATATGCCTCAAACGGGTTAAATTTAAGCGGCGAGAATAATTCCCCGCTCTCGGCAAGCTCCGAAATAAATTCGCTTTTATCAGCGGCGCGGCTAACGGTTGACAGGAGCGCAAGCAAAGCCTCCTGTTCATCCTTATATTCAAGCAGGGCATTTTTCAAGGGGAGGTGGCTTAATTTTTCGCGCGTTCCCGTGCTGTAGGTGGCTAAAAACGCAAAGGGGTAGCTTTCATCTCCGCTTTCAACGAGGTGGAAAAACACCCGCCCTACTACGTTAATCGCTTCACTTTTCCCTTTAAGGTAGTCCGCGACCGTCCCTTGAAAAACAGATATTTCCCTATCAAAAACGCCCGCCAGCTTAGTCCATTGCATTTCAATCCATTCAATGCTTACATGCTCAATCCCAATGGTATAAGGAATGATATGTAAAATTTCAAGCGCGGTCCTTGATTTTTCAACCGGCTTAGCTTTACGGGTTATTTCTATATCGTTATCCCTTGACAACGCCTTAACAAACGCTTTCGCAATATATTGCAAAAAGGTCAAGGCAGGGGCGAACTCTGATTTTTTCGCGCCAAAGCCCAATTCATACAAAGCCTTGTACTTATCCCTTTCAAATTGCTTAATTAAACTTTTGTTATCCTTAAGACATTTCTCACCATGCACGTCCAATATAAAGCTATCCGCGGTTAAAATGGCATTTAATTCGTTATTCATTGCGTTTTCTTCCTTTTATTTAATTTACTTGAATGAATTGATGAAAGCATATTTATTATAGTATAACATAAACCGGGTTGTTCGTCAAGGTTTTATTTTGAGGGGTTATTGTTTCAATTCAGCATTTGTCAATTTGAGTCGCACCAACGAATTTTTAAAATAACTTGACATTTCCGCTATTATAGTATATACTATAACTTAAAAGAACAGGAGATGAGGATTATTTTGAAATTAAAAATAACTGCAATTGTGTTTTTGCTATGCGCCCTTACCTTTACCGCTTGTAACGATGGGGGGAGCGGTAACAGCGAGGATATTGCCGCGCGAACGGCTGAAATGTCCGCCGCTGAGGGCTCTTTAAATGAGCAGGGCGCGCTTGATGAGCGTGCCGAGGATAATGATGAGGACAACGAGCCTAAGCCGTTTAACGACATAACCGCTGCGGAATTAGTGGCGGCTGTTCGTATAGGCTGGAATTTGGGGAATACACTTGACGCTTACGGCGGCAACCCGGAGGATTCCGTTTCAGTGCTTGAACGGCTGTGGGTCAACCGCGTTACCACTAAGGAGAATATTGACGCGCTGAAAGCCGCAGGGTTTAACGCAATACGCATACCGGTTACGTGGTTTAAGGTATGCGATGATGATTACAACATACGCGCCGATTGGATGGAGCGGGTTCGGGAGGTCGTTGGTTACGCGGTTGATAACGACATGTATATCATACTAAACACCCACCATGAGGAAGCTATTTTTAAATTTACGGATGCGGATATGGCTGAAACGCAGAGGGCATTTACAAAAGTATGGGGGCAGATTGCCGATACTTTTAAAAATTACGATGAAAAGCTGGTCTTTGAATCGCTCAATGAGCCGCGAACGGTAGGCTCTTTAATGGAATGGGAGGGCGGAACTCCCGAGGAGCATAATAATATCAATGCCCTAAATCAGCTCTTTGTTGATTTGGTAAGGGCGAGCGGCGGCAATAATGACAAGAGGGTTCTGCTGATTCCAACCTATGCGGCTTCAGCCTCCGAAACGGCGCAAAGCGCGTTGGTTATGCCGTCTGATTCCGCGAAGGATAAAATTGCGGTGTCTATCCACATGTACAGCCCTTATGGATTCGCGCTTGCTAACGGCGATGAAGCGGTTTCGGAGTGGTATAAAAACAACCCCGAGGATACAAGCCCGATTACCGAACCGATAGACCTTGCCGAGAGCTTATTTATAAGCAACGGCATACCCGTAATTTTAGGTGAGTTCGGTGCTATGAACCGCGGCAATACGGATTACAGGGCTGAATGGGCAGAATTTTACGTCAGCTACGCAAAATTGAAAGGAATCGCTTGCTTTTGGTGGGATAACGCGCAATCCGGGCTTCCCGTACAGAACGACTGGGGCTGGAGCGAAACCTTCGGAATCCTTGACAGGCTCACCAATGTATTTACAACGCCGGAGGTTGTTGAGGCTTTGATGAAAGGAAGCTTTGACAATTAACAATTAACAATTAACAATTGACAATTAAGGAGTTACGCCCGTGGCGTAACATTAAAATAGTTTATTTTAGCAATTAAGTTAAACGCTAAAATAAACTATTTTAAATTTATCGGTATCGCCCTCGGCGCGCCGTTGTGACGCACATATTTTCCACCTATGCAATAGGTCAATTTATTCTGTAGGGGATGGGCTTGCCCGTCCCGCAGGTGAATCACATACTGCGGATACCACAGCGTTCTCACGGGACAGGCAAGCGGCGGGACAGGCAAGCCTGTCCCCTACATAACCGATACATTCATTGTCAATCGTCAATTATCAATTTTCAATTGAATCAAAATCCCCCAAAATCCCTGCCAAAGTTGAAACATCATCATACTCGGTGTTTGCAATGGTGAATGAGGTGTTTACGGTTACGAGCCCGCTGAAATGAACGCTTAATTCATGCTCTCCTGCTTCAAGCGTGTCTAAATATTCGGGCAGGAGGGTGATGATTGTTGAGCCGCTTTTTACGGTGTAATGTGTACCCTTTGTCAGTCGGCGACCATTTATGCGAACCTCTCTGAAATCTGCGAAATTTTTGTCTGCTGTGTAAACCAGCGGGATTCCCGAGTGTTTTATGTAGGTGTCATTTTCAAAATATCCGTTGATTTCGGTTTTGCCGCTGTTGTTTACGCTCCCTGCCGCGCCGCCGATGCCGCCGCCGCTTATGATTGCGTCTCTTACGGCGGCACTGTTGTTACCGCTGTTGTTATCGTTGCCGCCGTTATTGTCGGGATTGCTGTTGTTGTTGCCTGTTGCGGGGATAATGCGGGTTTCTTCTTCATCGCAGTTGCTGTTTCGACAAGTTCTCTTTTCAATCCCTGTTGCTGTCGCGGTTGCGGGGGTTGTGATTACCCATGAGCCGAAATCGTGACCTGTAGCGGGTATGGGTCTTTCATCTTCATCAACAGAGCAATCATCGCAACTTGCACGTTCTATGCCGTCAACTACGCAGGTTGCCGCAACGAGTGGTGTGTAAGTTGTGAATGTATGTCCCTTATCGGGGGTAGGTTCGGTTTCTTCCGCGCCGCAACCACCTCTCAAACATTCTCTGGTTTTTGTTCCTGTGGATACACAGGTTGCGGTGTCTTCGCTCCAATCGTCCCAATCATGTCCGAGAGGGTCGATGAAACGGCTGTTTACTAATGGGCAACCCTCCGAGGCTCTCATGCAACGCTGCTCTTCTACGCCGTATGTTGTACATCCCGGTTGTGTTGTTATCACCCAGGGCTCATCAATCGTATGATGCGGAATAAGCTGTATCGGCAAAATAACTTTTTCAGTACAGCCCGGCTCAGCACACGTGATTTCACATTCTCCTGTACTAAAGCAGGTCGAATGGGTAATAACACGAAAATCATCAAGGTGCTCACCGCTGAAATCATGGGTATGGTCTGCTGCCGGAAACTCTTCGGTGTCTGTTGCGCCGCAGTTTAAACAGGTTTTTTCATACACGTCAGTGGTTCCATTGGTCGAAAGGAAATCCCCGATTACCCAGTCGTGACCTGTTGCGAATCTTATCACAAGATTGTCTTCCGCATCGCATCCGGGTCGCGAGCAACCGTCGGCAGTTTTGCCGTTATCCTCACAGTCAGCAGCTATGTCTACTGAACCCGGAACGAAATCATGCCCTAATGCGGGAATTATGTTTTCCAGTACCTCGGTACAGCCCGCGTTAGCACACTGTATTTCACTAATGCCGTCTTCTTCGCAGGTTGTGGGTTCGGTTACAACCGCTACTCCCGTGAAGTCATGCCCTGTCGCCTCGACGGTTGAGTCTGCCGAGAATATCACGCCGGGCAGTTCGAGGGCAAGGGTCAGAATTACCGCTATAGCGGTGATTGCGCTGATAATTTTCTTTGTTTTCATTGGATTTAGTCCTTTCTTGTTTTTATTTTGTGGATTTAATTAAGTAAACTGCAAAAAAGCGGCTACTCCCCGGCTAAGGGGGATAGTCGCTTGGTTTGTATGTAATTTTGCGTATGGAAATAAAGCGGTGAGTTACCGCTTGCTTGCTTGCTTGCTTGCTTGCTTGCTTGCTTGCTTGCTTGCTTGCTTGCTTGCTAAAATTGTAGCATGTTTTGGCATTTTTGTCAAGACCTTTCTTGTTAATTTTTTGTATTTTTATTATAGCATATTTTGGCGGGGGTGTCAAGGTTTTTGGAAAAGTGTTAATTGTTTGTTGATTTTTATGTTGACAAAATGGGGGGTAGGGGGTATAATAGAGAATAGAAAAGGGGGCGGGTTTTATGGATACTGCAAGGTTATCATCAAAGGGGCAGATAACAATACCGATTCAAATTAGGCGTAAATTAGGGTTGCGCGAGGGCGATAAGGTGATTTTTGTTGAGCAGGGCGACAATATTGTTATTTCTAACGCCGATTTGCAGGTGCTGAAAGACTTTCAAAAAGGAATGGAAGGTGCGGCGGACGAGGCAGGGTGGACTTGCGAACAGGACGTTATTAATTATTGTAAAGAGATTCGCAGGGAAATGTGGGAGGAACGATATGCGAATAATGGTTGACACAAACACCCTTATTTCCGCAAGCGTGTTCGGCGGCAGGGTCGCGGAGGCGTTTGCCCTTATAATTGAACGCAAGCACAAGATTGTTATAAGCGATTATGCCATTGACGAGCTTCGGCGGGTTGCGAACAGAAAATTTCCTCATCGAATTGATGTAATAGAGCGATTCCTTGACGGATTTGACTTTGAACTTGCTTGCACCCCGCCGAGCCTTGACGTGCTAGGGAGTATATCCGTCCGCGACCCAAAGGACAACCCCATTCTTGCATCAGCCTTAATTGCCGATGTTGACGTACTTATCACAGGCGACCATGATTTTTATTCTCTCGATATAGAACGCCCCGCGATTATGACTATTGGGGACTTTATAAAAGAATTCTGTACGTAGTAAAAATACCGCGCTTATTAAAAAATAAAAAGGCAACCGCCCCCGCTAAACAGGGGGCAGTTGCCATATATTCACATAAATTTTAAGACACGCCAAAAAAGCGGAGTTACCCGCTTGCTTGCTAAAATTGTAGCATGTTTTGGCAATACCTTTCTTGTTAATTTTTTGTGTTTTTATTATAGCATATTTGGGTGGGGGTGTCAAGGTTTTTGGAAAAGTGTTAATTGTTTGTTGATTTTTATGTTGACAAAATGGGGGGTAGGGGGTATAATAAGAACAGAAAACGAAAAAGCAAGGCGGGGATTTTGAGTGAGCTCTGGGTTATGCTTTGGAAAGCTGTAGCTAAGCTTGAAATCCATAAATAAGGATGAGGGCTTAGTCCCTCATCCCTAAACCCTCATCAATTAACAAAATCAAACTCAAACCCAAATATATTCACCGTATCGCCCTCGTTTATACCCATCTGCTCCAGTTTGTCAATGATTCCTCGGCTCCGCAAAATTCTTTGGAAGTATTGGAGCGAAGAATAGTCGTCCATATCAACGGTTCGGATGAGGTGTTCCAGCCATGCGGATTCAATATAGTAAACCCCGTCATCGCCCGCCGTTATGTTGTATTTCTCACCCGCTCCGGCGCGCTCGTCAAGCTCTTGCTTCGTCAGCGGCTCAACCTCGTACTCTTTTACGGGGGGGAGCTTGTCCAGCTCGGCGGCTACGGCGTTAATGAGCTCGCGAGTTCCCATAGCTGTCGCGGCGGAGATAACATGCAGATTAATCCCCTTTTCGGATATATATTTTCTGAAATCCTCAATCTGCTCATCAGTGGCTAAATCGCACTTATTTGCCGCCGCAATCTGCGGTCGTCCGCTTAAATCCTCGCTGAATTTTTTCAGCTCCCTGTTTATAATGTCAAAATCAAGCTTGGGGTCGCGCCCCTCCGTGCCGGAAACATCGACCACATGAACAATAAGCCTGCACCTTTCAACATGCCGCAAAAACTCGTGCCCCAGCCCCGTTCCATCGGAAGCTCCCTGAATAAGCCCCGGAATGTCCGCCATTACGAAAGACTTCTCATCGTCAAACCTTACCACTCCAAGCACAGGGGTTAGGGTTGTAAAGTGGTAATTGGCAATTTTAGGCTTAGCCGCTGATACTACCGAAATAAGCGTAGATTTCCCCACATTCGGGTAACCGACCAAGCCCACGTCGGCAATAAGCTTTAATTCAAGGGTGATTTCATACTCCTCGCCCAAAAAACCGGGCTTCGCGAATCGCGGAGCTTGTCTGGTCGGGGTAGCGAAGCGGGCGTTGCCCTTGCCGCCCTTGCCGCCCTTGGCAAGAATCTGCCGCTCATTTGAAGACATGTCAGCCATTACTCTGCCGCTTTCGGCATCGCGGATAAGCGTGCCACGGGGCACTTTTATGATAAGGTCGGGCGCGTTTTTACCCGTGCAGTTTTTAGCGGCACCGTTCTGCCCCTTTTGGGCAATATATTTCTTTTTATAGCGAAAGTCAATCAGAGTGGAGAAATTATCATCAATAATAAAAACAATGTCGCCGCCCTTGCCGCCGTCCCCGCCGTCAGGTCCGCCCGCCGCAACATATTTCTCGCGCTGAAAGGATACCGCTCCATCCCCTCCATCGCCGGATTTAATTTTTACCTTAGCCTTATCAATAAACATAATTTATACTCCTTAAAGACAAAAATCCTACGACAAGCGCGCAGCCCATTATTTAGCAATTTCTGAGGGTTCACTGAATTTTCAATAATATTATATCATAATTTAAATAAATATGCAAGTAAAATTTAGAACAATTAACAATTACAGAAGCAGAGAATAAAAAATCTCCCGCTTCTGTAATTGTTAACTGTTAAATGTTAACTGATTCAAGAGCAAGTCCCATCCTCGCGGCACATAAAGGAGGGTGGCGCGGAGTAATCCAGTTCCAAAAGAGTGGTCATAAAAAATCCGAAGCCGGCGGCATAGCCCCTTGAACTGGCGGACATATATTTAAAATGCTTATCGGTGACCCCTCCGAGCCCCGCGCGCGGGAAAAGTTCGGAGAGCCGCATAAGATTGTATGCCATAACGGAGTTCCCGCAGGGCATAGCCCCATCGTAGCTGTCCTTCGGGCGCGTAATGAGGCGTTCGCTGTCTTTGCCGTAAAGGAAAAAGCCGCCGTTTTCCGAATCGAAAAAGTCTGAAACAGCCTTTTTGGAAATCTCCAACGCCCTTGACAGGTATTTTTTGTCATTTGAGGCATCGTAAAGATAAATGAGTGCCATTGAATAGAAAGCATAATCATCAATAAAGCCCTTTGAAGCACGCTCCCCTCCGCGCGCGCTCACATAGAGCGAATCGCCCTCGCATAATTCACTCTCGATAAACTCCATAGCCCGGGCGGCATATTCAAGGTATTTTTCTTCGCCCCAAACGCGGGATAATAATGCGTAAGCGGCAATCATAAGCGAGTTCCACGAGGTTAAAATTTTATCGTCAAGGTGCAATTCACAGCGGGTTTTTCTGTATTCGTAAAGCTTTTCGCGGCTCTCGTCAAGGTCGCTGTCTGATTCGGGTGATGAAAGGTGCAGGAGGTTTAGTATATTTCTGCCCTCAAAATTCCCCTCCTCCGTCATACCGTAATGAGAGCGGAATTTTTCGCCCTCGCTTGCTCCCAAAACGGAGTTCACCTCATCGCAATCAAAAAGGTAATATTTCCCCTCGACCCCATCGCTGTCCGCATCCTGCGCGGAGTAGAATGCCCCCTCGGGCGAGGTCATTTCACGCTTGATATATGAGGCGGTCTTTTCGGCAATCGCTTTATACAAAGGCTTTTCGGTTACCGAATACATTTGGGCGCAGCATATCATCATCAAGGCATTGTCATAGAGCATTTTTTCAAAATGCGGTGCTAAGAAATATTTATCGGTTGAGTATCTTGAAAAGCCGTATCCTACGTGGTCAAAAATACCTCCTTTATACATCTGCTCCAGCGTCCGCTCCGCCATATGGAGCGCGTGCTTTTCCCCGTATTTTTCATAATATTTTATTAAAAACATAAGATTGTGAGGCGATGGAAATTTAGGCGCGTTACCGAAACCGCCGTATCGGCTGTCATAGGTTCGCGCAAATATATCGTATGCCCTTCTGGGCAATCCGCCCTCAATCAGTTCCGGGGTTTTAAGCTCGCCTGCGTTTATAACGCGGACGACCTCCTCCGCCGCCAAAACCAGCCCTTTCCTGTTGCTCCGCCATTTCGCGCTTACTGCAGACAGCAACTCCGCAAAGCCCAGCATTCCGTACCGCGAATTTTTCGGAAAATACGTTCCGGCGAAAAAAGGCTTCTGCTCGGGTGTCATAAAAATGCTGGCGGGCCAGCCGCCGCTTCCGTTCAGCTCTTGGCAGACGGACATATAAATGCTGTCAATATCAGGTCGCTCCTCCCTGTCTACCTTTACCGACACGAAGCCTTTGTTAAGCAAGTCGGCTACCTCGTTATCCTCAAAGCTTTCCAGAGCCATAACATGACACCAGTGGCAAACCGAATGGAACACACCTATGAGTACCCAATGCTTAAAAAAATCGGCTTGTCGTCAGCCTTTGCCTTAGCAAACGCTTCTTCGCCCCAAGGATACCAATCCACGGGATTGTAAGCGTGCTGAAGCAGGTACGGTGACGTCTCATTTATTAAGCGATTGGGTACATTTTCAGTTGTATTCACGGCATCAACTCCTTTCGTTTTGTATGATTATGTATAGTTTGTCCCAAAACCCCCAAAAAAACCCCCTCCAAACGCTCTGCACACGTTGGAGGGGAATTTGATGTCAGAACCGTCATCCGATTCTATTTTAGCATAATTGGGAATTTGCTGTTATCATTGGGTTTCACTGTAGGGGCGACCGCCTCGGTCGCCCGATAGGGTATAGAACAGAAATTACTTTCTCTT
>Ga0099364_10000286_pt1 | contig 84592 bp, 63 predicted proteins | sample TergutTh196P3_FD_73070 | JGI IMG/M metagenome (GOLD analysis project Ga0099364, IMG submission 73070) | Microcerotermes parvus P3 segment gut microbial communities from Pointe-Noire, Republic of the Congo - Th196 P3 | ecosystem: Host-associated > Arthropoda: Insects > Digestive system > Gut ...
CCGCGAGCTGTGACTTTGTCGAGCTCATTCTTTTTCATAATGCCTCCCTTTTTCTTTGACTTATCCATCGAAAAATAACACGATGCCAGCCTATGCGATAAATCAAAAAATATACTTTATTATACAGTGTCATTTTTTTGCATCGATTTTTTTTGTCAACAAAAAAATTAATTTGCTTTTATTTTTTTTTTGTATGAGACATGGTGCCCCGCCCAAAATCGATAAAAAGCACCCAATTTCCAATCGAGAAACCCGCACCCAATCTCGTTTTCTGGTACCTTCCCTGTACGGCTCCTGTACCGATCCCTAAAATAAGCAGGATAGAAGCGGGAAAAAAGGATCAATATCTGTGCTGAACTTATGCTCTCCGATCGGGGTAAAAAAAATATAGGCAAACCGTTTCTCGTTCAGCGTGAACAGCCTCTCATCTAAAAATCAATGATTTCAAAAAAACGTGTTGACAAAAAAAGGGGCGTGAAAGACCTTGCGAGTGGCGGTGAATTCTATGGATTTTTTAGAGTGGATTCATTGTTAATACAAACAGGAGAGGTAGGAATGCGAGATAATAGGAGAAAGTGTTCTTTATTTTTTATACTGACAACGATATTTATGTTTATGTTTTTATTCACGTCTTGTTCAAAAAACGACAATCTAAAACCGCAAAGCATCAATATCAGACACGATGTATATTTAGGTTATTTGAGACTTATTGATTCTTGGAATGAGGAAATGGTGTATGTAGGCTGGGGTGTAATGTTTGATGGAATGGGACCATTTCTTTTAGATAACTATATCGAAGGAATCGAATTTGATGGAGAAAGGTTGCTAATTTTTAATTTTCATGAAGAAGGGATTAATGATGTATGGACATCTTATGCACCACTTCCACCGCTTGCGTTTGGAAGCACACATCATCTTTACATAAAGACCACGAATTCTTCTGTAAATGTTGATGTCACAATTCCATATCCGATTACAGAGATTAACTTCCCCAAAGAGTACGATATTTCCCAACCATTCCGCATGGAGTGGACTGTTGACGATTCCAACCTACAGCCACTACGTATCGCAAGGTTTATAGAGCATGAGCGATGTGGTGACAACTGGCCAAATAGTAATTGTTGCGAATACAGTTTTTCTATGACACTAGCACCCGAGGAAAGGAGTTACACTTTTGACTCTATTCAGCCAGCTGAAAGTGATACACAAAACAGAGTAATGCTAAGCCTATTTAGCGGTGAATCTATAAATATTAACGATAATATTTATATTAATGTAGGAGGCATTGGTTCTCTTAAAAGAGTGTATTATCAGTAAAAGTGTGTTTGGGTTTACTCAGTTTTACATCAAAAGATGATTTGTAAATTAACAAAAAGGAGTAAAAGGGTCATATATTTCATGAAAAAAACCGAAATACGGGATGTCATTTTCTATGCATTCGATTCGGTATTTTAATTTTGAATCATATTCGACTATCTGATTGTTTTCTTTCGCTCTTTGGAAAAGACAGATAAACTCTTTCATTTCTACAATTTTTAAGAACAATTCCAATTTTGATAGCCAGTATTTGATCAAGACATTTTCAGTGTTGTAGCCGCCCATAATTTTGTCTATCCACTCATTCATTTTAGCTTTTCTCTTGTCAATAGTTCGATCAAATTGAGCCCAAATGAGACCTTTTGTCCATGCATTTGCGATATCATACATAAACCAACAATATGCAGAATCGTCAAAATCGATGATTGTGTGACTATTTGTGTAATTATTTATGATTATGTTACTGTCATCAATATCAGTGTGAATCAGCCCAAAACACTTTGTATCTTTGGGCAAACTTTTTGTTTCTTTTATTAGACTCAGAAATTTTTGTTTTATTGCAGTGTGTTGGTCTGGTAAGTGTTTTAAGATCAGATCATCTTCAAAACTTTTTAGCAGATCATACCTTTTCGTAAAATTATTGAATGGTGTATATTGTGTCGTCAGCCGATGCATTAATCCTATTATTTTTCCAAAACTATGTACGTATTCATCAAATGCAGTTCCCTTTAAATTCAGGATATTATTTTCAGGAATATTTACTCCTTTTACTCTGCTGAAAAGCACACAATTTAGAGTTAAATTTTCAAATTTTATAGACTCCACAAAAGAAGATTTTTTCGATTTTATGGGATAGCCGACAGAAAGTTTATTTAGTTTGAGATATTCGATAAAATGCATTTCAGCATTTAGATTTGAAACGGAGATGTCTTCTCTCACAGATATTCTCAATACATATTCTTTGTCTTTTTTTGAAACAAAGTAGAAAATGTTTCTATAATTTGCACTATTCGGATGGATGTAGACTTTACAGTCAAACAAATCCCAGTAGGTTAATATATTCTGTACGATAACCTCATGTAAAAGCTTTATAACATATTTATTTGTGATTACTTCATCGTTCATTTTATTCATTAAATCCTTTTTATTAAAGTGCCCCCTCTTTATTCCTCTTTGAAAACCAGATGATCTGATCTACTATCTACTCTTTTAGTACTTTTACCTCTGACTTTGGTATAGATAAATCGACATTGTTCCTAATGAACTCTTCTCTCACCTGTTCAGTAATATCAAAGTAGACCAACCAATAATCTGCTGTATTACACCAGGCTCGGACAGTAAAATCCAAAGAACTATGTGTCATATTTGACATCCTGACGAGCGTAGGAGGATCTGTTATTATCAGTTCATGAGCATCAAGCAGCCCTTTTATAATGTCTTTGATTTTTTGAACATTATTATTAGGAGCGACACTAAACATCAGATCAACCCTCCTAATGGGTTCTGCCGTGATATTTGTGATTGTGTTGTTCATGATTTGAGAATTTGGTATGATGATCTTTGTGTTGTCCAAAGTTTTCATTTCAGTATTAAACATGTTAATCCCTGTAATGATACCTAAATTCCCTCCGACATTGATCAAATCATTTATTTTAAATGGTCTAAAGAGGATGATCAAAAACCCCGCAGCAAAATTTGCAAGTGACCCTTGAAGAGCGAGACCAATAGCCAAACCAGCCGCTCCAAGAAGAGCAATAAATGATGTGGTCTGAATACCGAGATGGGTCAACGCTGAGATTATCAAAATCACCCACAACGTAGTATTTATCAGAGAAGTCAAAAATCCACTTATGGATGATTCTACTCCTCTTCGTTTAAAAATCCGATTAACAAGCTTTTTTACATACTTGATAATGAGCTTTCCAAAAAACAAAATAGCAATAGCAACTACAAGCTTCAAGCCGAAACCACGGGCTATTTCAATAATACTGTCAATATCCATTTTCTCCTCCTATGCACTACTATTGTCCCAACAAAATTATACCAACCCATTTTGTCAACAATTATTTTCTTTGAATTTATTTTTATGATAGAAAAACAGACCAAACACGACAAATTAACCTTCAAAATTTATCTTTGAAATATCTGCGATTTTTAAAAACATCATTCTAATTTCTTTCAACAACGCTAGTCTATTGTTTTTCAAACAAACATCATCTGTCATTACTAAAACTTTATCAAAAAAGATGTCTATATCAGTCCCTAATGTAACTATTTTTTCTAGTGCTTCTCTATATTTCATTTCAGATACCAAAGGTTTTATTTCTGATTGAATATTTTGCATGTTGTGATATAGAATGAGTTCACTTTTATCTTTTAAATAGGCTGGATTTAGGGTAAAATCCGTATCATTTTTTTCTAGAATATTCGATACTCTTTTAAAGCCCAATACAAGTATTCTAAAATTTGTAGAGACTTCTGTGTCTATTGCTGAATGTTGAGACATCGCTTGTGATTTAAAATCTTGTAAAGCAATAGCCCTATTTTTGATATCTATCAGTTTATCCCACTCAAATATATCTAGTGCTTCTATTACATCATATTCTATGTGATAAAACTCTTCCAAAAGCCATTTAATTCTTTGTCTAAAAAAAACAAAAACAATCTGTGTAGTGCGAGCTAGGCTCTCTTTTAGATCTACTTTTTGAGCCAAATAACTAAAACTTTTTTCTATCAAACATTTTAATGAAAAATCAAAATTATACTTATCTATGATTTGTACGATCCCATTTGCAGCTCTTCTGATTGCAAAAGGATCTGCTGACCCTGTCGGGAGTAATCCTACACCTATAATTCCACAGATAGTATCTAGTTTGTCAGCGACAGCCAAGACTGCTCCTATAGTTTCAGAGGGTAGATCATCCTGATGGCCTCGAGGCATGTAGTGCTCATAGATAGCTTTTGCCACCTCATGTTTTTCTCCAGAGATCATGGCATAGTTCATTCCGATATACCCTTGTAATGCCGTAAACTCCTTTTCACTGAGCATGAGAGTGACTAGGTCTGCTTTTGAAAGTCGAGCAGCTCGTAAAACGTCTTCTTTTTTTTGCTCATTTGTACTGATTAATAAATCATTTTCATTGTTATTTTTTGGAAATAGTTTGTTTGGAGTAAACAAAATATCGGACAAATGGTTACACATAGCTACTATTCTCTCTGTTTTTTCTAGCATAGTTCCTAGCTGTGCGTGGAAAACAACTTCATCAAGTTTTTCCACATATTGCTCGAGAGATTTCTTAGTGTCTTCATAAAAATAAAACTGTGCATCATCTAGTCGTGCCTTTACGACTTTTTCATTGCCAATTTTTATTGTCTCTGAAAAGGCAGGATCGCCATTTGAAACAAAATAAAACTCGTTGTCTAAATTTCCATCTTTATCAAGCTTTGTAAAGTATTTCTGATTTTGACTTAGCGTGGATGTTATTATTTTAGATGGGAGATCTAAATATTTTCTTGAAAAACTTGCTTTAACAGCCGTGGGGTATTCTACTAAATCAGTTACGATGTCCAGCAGCTTTTCATCTATTCCAGAAATAGGTCTTTGTTTATGCGTGCTGTATTCTATAATTTGTGATTTGATGCTTTCTCTGCGATGCTCTCTGTGTGCCAATACTTTTACTTCTTTTAGTATTTCAGGATATTGGTTTACATTTAATACTTTTATATGGCTATCTAGACCAACGTATCTATTGCCGTATGATTTTCTACCAGCGACGACTCCTTCATATTCAAAATTGAGAATTTTGTCATCAGCTAAAGCAACAATCCAGCGAATCGGTCGTGCAAACATCACAGTTCCAGAGCCCCATTTCATAGTTTTAGGGAATGCTATTTTTTCGATAGCATTTTTCATCATTTGGGGCAGCAATGTCATGGTGGCTTTCCCTTCTAAAAATATTTTTATAGCAATATATTCTCCTTTACTTGTTTCAATAAAGTATATTTCCTCTTCCTTGCCTCCCACACTTTTTAAAAATCCGTCACCAGCCTTTGTCAAATTCCCATTTTCGTCATGAGATGCCTTCTTTGAAGGACCAATTTTTTCTATTGTTTCATTTTTTTGGGTACTATCCATACCTATTATTTTTATAGCTAATCTACGAGGCGTAGAATATACAAAAATGTCTTGATATTCCAATTTTAACTCATTTAAATCCTTTATAAAGCTGTCTTTCAATTTGTTTACAGCACTGCCTATATACCCAGCAGGGATCTCTTCTGTCCCAATTTCAAAAAGAAAATCATTTTTTTTCAAATTTACCTTCCCTATATTTAACTTTCGTATTCAATAAAATTTTACTATGGAATCATGTCAAATAAATTTAAGAGGTTTGTCAAAAAAAATCTTCGAAAACTTGTATACAAGTATCAAACAGCTAGCGGCGCTTTGTCGTTGAAATGCATTTTTTCGTCCGATTGGGATAACGTAAAAGCTTTAAAGCAATCTTATTTTTAATGGATTCTTTTACGAACAGCTATGCTCACTCCTATAATAGCGGAAAAAATCATGACAATACTTAAAACTTGTCCCATTGAAAAAAAGCCAAATAACAGTCCGTTTTGATACATTGGCAAATCATCAGGGATTCTAATATATTCTATCAGAAACCGCACAATTCCATAACCACCTATAAACAACCAGAATATGAGCCCTTTGATGTTTGACTTTAAGAGTACTATCTGTAAAAACACAGCCATTAAAAAGCCTTCAAAAAGTGCCTCATATAATTGTGATGGGTGTCGAGGCAACATTTCAGGATCTGTATTTATAAAAATCACTGCCCATGGTAGGTCTGTAACTCTGCCATAAAGCTCTCCATTAATAAAATTTGCTATTCTGCCTAAGCCCAGTCCTACTGCCACCAGAGGCATCGCAGGATCAGCTAGAGCAAAAAAATCTTGCTTGTATTTTTTACAAAAAAACAGAGCGACTAATATGACCCCTATCGCACCCCCGTGAAAAGACATTCCTCCTTCCCAAACATAAAGTATTCTCAGAGGATTCTCAAAATAATAACTAAAATTATAAAATAAAACATACCCAAGCCTGCCACCTACCATCACTCCACACATGATATTAATCATAAACGATTCATACTGGTCACTTAACAATTTTACGCCTTTTTTTTCATAGTTTATTTTTACAAAAATATAAGCTAACAAAAAGCTACATAAAAACAAAAAACCATACCAGCCAATTCTCACGGGACCTATTGTGACTATTATCGGATCCAGCTCGTGAACGAAAAAACTCATCTTCTGATCTCCATTAATCTTCTGTACAGGATTTCTACTGATTCATCAGTAGAGACTTCATATTTTTCACCATTTTTTTGGATCTGAGGTGAAAATATTTTTACTACTTGAGTAGGTGAACCATTTAAACCTATTGTTTTCTCATCGAGTGCTAAATCATCTGATTTCCATAGTGTTAGTTCTACAGATTTTGCATTCTTTTTACCTCTCAATGATGGGAGTCTTGGACTGTTTATTTCTTTTACGACACTGAGAGCCAGTGGCATTTTTGTGCGTAGTATATCATATCCATCTTCCATTAATCTTTCCAAAACCACATTCTCGTTTTCGATACTCACAATTTTGGACACAAAGCACACTTGTTCTATATCTAGGTGGGCTGCTACACCAGGACCGACCTGTGCTGTATCACCGTCAATAGCTTGTTGTCCAAAGAATATTAAATCGACTTTCCCTATCTTTCTGATAGCAGCAGAAAGTGTTAAACTTGTTGCCCATGTATCTGCACCAGCAAATTTTCTATCTGAAAGCAAAATGATGTTATCTACTCCTAAAGAAACTGCTTCACGTAGAGCAGTTTCTGCCTGTGGAGGTCCCATTGATATGGCTGTCACTGTTCCACCGAAAGATTCTTTGATCTTTACAGCCTCTTCAATAGCATACAAGTCAAATGGATTGATAATGCTGTCGACTCCCTCTCTAATCAGCGTATTGGTGATAGGGTCTATTTTTATTTCCGTAGTATCTGGTACCTGTTTTACACATACGACTATGTTCATATTTTTGCAAACTCCTTTTTAAAATCTATTCTTTGTTTCTCTGACACCGACTTTTTCTTTAGCTCTTTCTTGTTGGGAAAGCGAGAGTGTAGATAGGATTATAATTTTCCAAAAAAGACAAAAAAAATATTTCTTATTGTCTATAAAACTCATTTATCTTTTTGGCTACATAATTTATTTGTTCTTTTTTCAATTCACCATAAATCGGCAAAGACAATACTTTGTCACTGAGCATTTCACTCACAGGTAAATCACCCTTTTTACCTCCCAGATAGCTGAAACATTCTTGCAAATGTAACGGTAGAGGGTAGTAAACAGCACAGCCGATATTATTTTTTTGTAAAAAGGACATCAATTCGTCTCTTTTTTCGCAGATGATGGTAAATTGGTTAAAAATAGTAGTAGTTTTTGGGTGAATAAAAGGTAATTTAATGTTCTTTAAATCAGACAATAGTTCGTAGTACAAAGATGCATTTTGCCTTCTGCTTTCTGACCAATTTTCTAGATACTTGAGTTTTATTTTCAATACAGCAGCTTGTATCGAATCAAGGCGTGAATTCAAGCCAACCCACTTATGAAAATATTTTGGATTTTCACCATGAACTCTGAGCTGATATAGTTTAGTGGCAAAATCATCACAATTTGTAAGACACATACCGCCGTCACCCATAGCTCCTAGATTTTTGCTCGGAAAAAAGGACAAAGTCCCGATATCTCCAAAAAGACCAGCAAAATGGCCTTCAAATTTGGAACCTATACCTTGGGCATTATCCTCAATTACCTTTAGATTATATTTCTCAGATATTTTCATGATTTTATCCATTTCAGCTGGCTGCCCAAATAAATGAACAGGTATGATGGCTCTGGTTTTTTCTGTAATGGACATTTCTATTAAATCTGGGTTTATGTTAAATGTCTTTTCATCAATGTCCACAAATACAGGCTTTGCACCAACTCGATGTATTGTAGATGCTGTCGCAAAAAATGTAAAAGGAGTAGTGATGACTTCAATTTCATTTTCTTTATCAACAAATGAAGCTGGAAATTCAATAGTAGCCATCAAAGCTAGTTGTAAAGCATCTGTCCCAGAAGCACATCCGATAGCATGCTTGACACCGAGATATTTTCCCATTTCTTCTTCAAATTCTTTAACTGCAGAGCCCAAAATATATTGATGGGATGCCAAAACCTTTTCTATTTCTTGCCTTATTTCGGGCATAATATCTAAATATTGGGCTGATAAATCTAGTAATGGTACCTTCACAAACAAACCTCCTTTTTACTTTAGATTGATACTGATAATGACAATAGTGGAGATAAGAGATGTGATAGTACTGAGAGGCACTAGCCATGAAACTGCCATACTTCTGAATGACTCAGGTATATAAAATGAATCTCCAGGATCAATGTGCTGATTTGTATAGATTTCTCTTTCTCCGCTCTTTTTTACTATATATATCTTGCTTCTCGAGGCGTTAGGAGAAAGACCACCACTCTGAGCAATATAAAAATCAGCATCAAAACCTCCATTATAAGCTACCCTACCGGGTCGTACAACATACCCATGTACGTAAACAAAAGTATCTTCTGATGCGATAAAAAGTTTGTCATGGGCAAATAGCTCAAAATTTTTATCCACAGTATGATAAATCCCATTTCTTTCTACTGTAAATACTTCAAGGTTTGAGATATAGTACTTTACTATCAGCTTTGGCAAAAGTTCTGCTATTGTAGAGCTGCCATCACCTAATTCAAGAAACTCTATCATGTTATTTGTATCCATATGAGTATAAACTCTCACAAAGTTTTCCGCTAGATTTACCATGATCATATCATCATGCATGATCAGAGGATTTCCTTTTAAATCATTATTAGCGTAATAATCGTTTAGATCATACTCTAGTAAGTTTCCATTTCGTAGTATCCGGATACGTCTACTAGCTGTAGATGACAAACCTCCAGACAGATGGATTGCTTGTTGGAGGGTAATCAGAGTTCCAGATGTATATTCACCCGGTCGAGTGATAGCACCTAATACGTTGTATCTGATAGGTGCGATAGCTGCCAGCTGTATCAGTATCCTATTGCTATGGATATCATTTCCTATTTTTGAGTGGATCGCTCGATATGCCTCTGTCAATGTTTTACCCGCTACATTTACACTGTCAGCAAAAGGAAAAAGATTGATGCTACCTGCAGGTAATACTCTGGATCTGACGGTCAAAGTGTCCAGTATCGATGTCTGGATAAAAAAAGTATCTCCTGTCTTTATAATATATTCATCTGGATCAATTCTTGTAGTAAAAGCATTTAATGCAGAAAAGACAAAGAAGATAATAGATAATAAAATTGTATATACAATCGTTTTTTTAAAATATCTAGCTTTCATAGTACTTTATCACCCTCTCTAAAATCATGTCAAGATTGTATTTTGGAGTGTACCCGATACAATTATTTATTTTGCTTAAATCTGGCATCCGTCGAAGCATATCCTCAAAGCCAGCTTCATAAGCTTCTTCATATGGGATATATTCTATTTTAGATTTGCTATTCACTAAAACTTTTATTTTTTCTGCGAGATCCTCAATACAAATTTCTTCTGTATTCCCTATATTAAATATTTGACCGATTGCTTTGGGCTCTTTCATCAAAGCCTTGATACCGAAAATAACATCGGCTACGTCAACAAAACAACGAGATTGTTTGCCATTCCCATATATTGTAATTGGATGATTCAAAAGAGCTGATTTAACAAATTTCGGTATCACCATGCCATATTGACCGGATTGTCTAGGACCTACAGTGTTAAAAAACCTGACGATCACAACCGGTAGCTTTTTCTCTCTAAAATATGCTAAGGCTATAAACTCATCTATCGCTTTGGAGCATGAATATCCCCATCTCGATATGTGGGTACTACCCAATACTCTATCATCTTCTTCTTTAAAAGGGATTTTTTCATTTTTTCCGTAAATTTCTGAAGTGGATGCTATGAGAACTTTTTTTTTGTATTTATTAGCAAACTCTAGCACATTTTCGGTTCCGATGATATTTGTCTTTAGTGAGATAAGTGGATTGCTTATTATGTACTCCACTCCTACTGCCGCTGCTAGATGGTAGATTTCATCCGTTTCTGCAATCAAGCTCTCCATCACTTCTCTATCTAGTATGGTTCCTAAAACATAAGTAAAACGGACATTGTTTTGTAAATGAGATATGTTGGAAAACTTTCCTGTCGATAAATTGTCGATAACTGTAACCCTGTGTCCTTCAGAAAGAAAAGCTTCACATAAATGTGAACCTATAAAACCAGCTCCTCCTGTAACTAATATATTCATTATTCACTCCTAAAACTATCAAAAAATACTATTTCAATCTTATTTATATGGACAATTTTGTCAATATATTTTATAACAATACTCAAAAAAATAATGTGAGAATGTCCACTCGTTCTTTATCCATCAGCCTCTTAACCCGCATGTTTACTATTAACAAAGCCTTCTAAATAAGCAAGAAAATAAACACACCTCGCCCTCGCCCAAAATCGATCAAAAGCACCACTCTGTAGGTGTCCCCTCCGAAAAGTCGAAAAATAACCAATTTCTGTAGGGATTCATTTATTCGTTCCTATTTCCTCAATCGAGAAACCCGCACCCAATCTAGTTTTCGGAGTCCTTCCCTGTACGGCTCCTGTACCGATCCCTAAAATAAGCAGGATAGAAGCGGGAAAAGCACAAGAGGGTATGGCACTTTGTCGTTGATGTCGCGTTTCGACTAAACGCCACACGACTTCAGCGTGTGTAAGGTATATTCATTTTCGTGATGTTATTTACAAGAAGGCTTTGTGAATAGCGAGCATGCGGGATAGAAGGATTACGGGCAAAGAAAATACTCTCAATAATATTATTATGAACAAGAAATGATGTATTTTACTATTTCTGTTGACAGAAAAACATTATTTTATGTCGTTGTTTATGTGTGAATATATTTCTACGTTAGTCACATATATTAATAATATTAGGAAAATGATAGAATGCGTAAAAAGAATCAATATTTTATGAAATTTTATATGTTATTGTTTATTCTTTGTATTATCAAACATGTGTTATACTCCGCAGAGTGGACACTTTTTGTTTATATGGGAGCTGACAATGACTTGCATCAGGATGCCCTGGATGATATAGTAGAAATGCAAAAAGGATTATTGGTAGGATCTCATCATCTGGAAATTATAGTGTACATAGATCATATTCCTCAGTACAAAAATGGAGTCGTGGAATATATACAAATCAGTCCTAGTAACAAAAACACAATAGATTCAAGAATCATAAGGACCATGCCTGACGAAAATAGTGGAAGCGGTGAATCGTTGACAAAGTTTTTAAACTGGGCGTATCCGAGATACGCTTCCAAAAAGAATATGCTCTCTTTGTGGTCTCACAGCAGTGGCTGGTCCAGAGACATCAAAGATGCTAGGTGGATAATAGAAGACTCCACATCTGAGTCTAATATAAAAGTATACAATGGGGAATTGCACGATGCTCTTGCTAAACATGGGAAAACATATGACATTATCATTTTGGATGCCTGCAATGCGGGTTCCATAGAAATGATATCTGAAATCAAAGATTTTACTCATTTAGCTATTGCATCTCCAGATTTATTTCCAGCTAGTGGCTATCCGTGGACAGAAATTATTTCAGGATGGGTGCAAAACTTAAATTCTTATCAAGTTTCAGAATTAATGGTATCATGTTTTATAAATGCTTATTCAATAGGTGGCGTGTACAATCCAAATGGTATTAGTGACAGAAGAGTATCCATCGCCGTATATGATATGAAACATTATGATAAACTTTTTGATGCTATAAAAATATTTTCCGACACCTTTGTAGAGCCTGTATATTCTGATATATTGAGCAATATTCGTAGATCAATGCCACATTATCTGCAATACAACTGGGGTTATGAAGATATCGATTTGTTGTATTTTGCTGAGGAGATGACAAAGATTTCTACGATATTACCTATTAACACAGCTTTAAATTTTTACGATACGATAAACGAGTTTGTGTATCTAAAAAGCAGTTTACAATCATTGCATCATCATAGCATCAGTATATGGTATCCTCATGAATTTAGAAATTTTATTGAAGGTTTTAAAAAATACTGGCATTTCCTCAAATTTTCTACATCAGGATGGGGTAGATTTTTAAACTACGCCTACGGTAATGATTCTGATCCACCAGATCCTGTTCAAAATGTGTCTTATAAAATAAATCTCGAAACTATTTACATAGACTGGGAGATACCCATTGATCCCACATTACTGACCTTTCAGGTCGACTTTTTTGACCAAAATAACATTTTTATAGAAAATAGAATTATTGATACAAATAACATTTCAAAAAGAGTTCACAACAATGGTTTTTTTACCATAAAAGCCATCGACGAGGCTGGAAACATTTCTGTACCAATAGAGCAGGCATACTCCTTTATTCCTACAAATAAAGATCATTTTTACATAGCTCCGAACCCTGTAAATATTAAAAAAAAGGATTTTATTGTATTTTATTACTTGACAAAATCGAGTAGTTTTTTAAATATATCCTTATATAATATTTCAGGTCAGTTAGTTTGGGAGTTAAAGACAGGTTTTAATGATGTTGGCGAGTATAATATCAAAGTAGAAAATCTGCCTGTTGGAGTGTATTTTGGTGTTTTAGATAGTGAACATTCTAGAATAGTAGACAAGTTTGCGGTGGTGAGGTAATGTCTTGACCTGTAATCAAATAAGAATCATAGATAGGAGTATATATGGCTATCACACCTAGAGGAGAAAGGCTGAACATTTGTGTTGTTGGTAAGACGAATGTTGGCAAATCATCGATAATTAACAAGATTATAGGGCAAAATGTGTCCATTATCTCTGAACAGGCTGGTACTACCACAGATGCGGTATCAAAACGCTATGAGCTTACACCTATAGGTGCTGTCACGTTTTTTGACACTCCCGGATATGATGATCATACCTTCCTAGGTGAAAAAAGATTAGCTGCAACTATGAAAGTTCTCTACAAAGCAGATTTAGCTATTTTAGTTTTGGATGAAAGGGGTAGCAACGAATCGGATTTAAAATTTATAGAGATACTAAAAGAAATCAATGTACCATTCTTTGTAGTACAAAACAAAGTAGATTTATCTTTACAGCGAGAAAATCTTTTATCCAGCACCCACAAAAACAATGATGAATCTATTGTTTTGCCTCGTGATATACATTATCAGGAGCTTTCTACGTTTATTCAGTATTCAGATTTTTTGACATTCTCTATTTATACATCTGATGAAAATGTGTTAAAAAATAAAATCATTTCAAAATTGATTGTTTTAAAAGATGCCAACAAAACTATATTAAAGGGCTTAGTTGAAAAAAAAGAAAGAGTTATTCTCGTAATCCCCATAGATAGTTCTGCACCAAAGGGTAGAATTATACTTCCGCAAGTGCAAGTACTGCGAGAAATACTTGATGTAGGTGGTATCGCAATCTGTTGTACTGAAAAAGAATTGGCAGAGACATTAAGTTCATTAAAGAAACCTCCAAAAGTGGTTATTACAGACTCACAAGTATTAAATGTTGTGCATAAAATAATACCAGAAGAGATATCATTAACCACATTTTCAATCTTGTTTGCACGCTATAGAGGGGAGCTGGAAACATTGCTAGACGGGCTACGATCTTTAAAGGAAATAAAATCAGAAGATTATATATTGATAGCAGAAGGTTGCTCGCACCACAAAACTTGCGAGGACATTGGAGATGTAAAAATACCCATGTGGTTAGAACAATATTTAGGGTTTACACCTAAAATTTGTAGAGCAAGTGGAAGTGATTTTCCTGATGTATTGAGTAAAATAAAACTAGTAATACATTGTGGAGCTTGTATGCAAACTAGGGCTGAAATGTTGCATAGGATAGATACGTGCCAAAAACAAGGAGTCCCCATCACAAACTTTGGGATGTTGATCAGCGAAATGAATGGGATATTAGACAGAGCGACCAAACTTTTTAGAGGAGAATAAACATGAAACAAAACACAATAAAAAAACAGAAATCTCCGAATTTCATATACAAGTATCTTTTCATTATTTTATTGCTATTACACATAAATCATTCTCTTTTTTCAATCAATATAGAGTTTAGAAATAGCAACAACACCGCAAAATTGACACCAATAATAATAAATGAACAGACATACTATGGTCTAAACGAGCTGAGAGATGTATTGAAAACAGCAAATCATATAGTTGATTATGCTCACAACAAGGTCAGTTTCAATCTTTTGGATGCTTCTGTCATATTGTATCTTCACACCAATTTTGCTTCATCTAGAGGTAGAATGAACAACATGTCTTACCCTGTCATCCAAAGGGACAATGATATTCTTGTTCCTATTACATTTTTATCAAACACATTAGTTGATTTTTACCCTGAAAAAATTACTTGGGTCGAGACAAATCAAACTCTTGTAACAGAAAGTACAATTGATCGGAGAATAAATACCATAGTGATAGATCCTGGTCATGGAGGTAGGGATCCGGGAGCTGTCGGCAGGCGATATCAAGAAAAGGTTCTGACATTACAAGTAGCTCAAAGGCTCAAAACAAGACTTGAAAATGAGCTAGGTGTGAAAGTGCTGTTAACTAGAGATAATGATGTCGCTGTGCCCCTGCAAGATAGAACATCGTTTGCAAATAAAAATAATGCTGATTTATTCATATCATTGCATTGCAATGCTTCATCTAGCAGGTCACCAAATGGAATCGAAGTATTTTTTCTTTCCACAGCATTGACTGACGATGCCAGAGCTGTAGAAGCCCTTGAAAATCAAGTTGTTTATGATTTTGAAGGAGGTGCTGAGGCAGTGAGAAACTATGATGACCTTGCATTCATACTGGCAGATTTACAACAAGCCCAGCACTTAGAAGAGAGTAGCGATCTTGCTATCAGATTGCAAACAGAACTGGTCAGAGGTACTAGAGCAAATGATAGGGGTGTAAAGCAAGCAGGTTTTTATGTACTGCGCGGAGCTTTTATGCCGGCAGTTTTGATAGAGATGGGTTTTATCTCAAATGATAATGAAGAAACAAAGCTAGGAACTAGGAACTATCAGGATCAGATGATAGCTGCAATACTAGAAGGAATACGGAGTTTTAAACTAAAATATGACTATCTATGGTAACTTTACATTAAAGATATATCACTATTACGGAGGGAAACGTGGATTTTTTTAAAAATCAAACACAGCAAGAAAAAAATTCTATAAAAAGAATTATTGGAATCATGAGTGGCAAAGGAGGTGTAGGCAAGTCTACAGTAACAGTAATGCTTGCAGATTCTCTCATGAATCATGGGTATAAAGTCGGAATTATAGATGCTGATATCACTGGCTCTAGTATTCCCAGCTTGTTGAAGATTCAAGAGGAAAAGCTGAGTGCAGATCAGGACACAATAAATCCTTTTATCACTCCGAAAGGTTTAAAAGTTGTATCTATGAATTTAATGCTAGATGACAAGAATCAGCCAGTAGTATGGCGAGGTGCTATTTTATCAAATATTATACAACAATTTTGGGCGAAAGTAAATTGGGGTACACTAGATTATCTTTTGATAGACACGCCTCCGGGAACATCTGACATAGCGATGACAGTTTTACAACAGATACACCCACATGGAATTGTCATGGTGAGTGTACCTCAAGATTTAGTACAACATATAGTACAAAAAACTATAGAAATGGTTAACTTGGCAAATATTAAAATGATAGGTATTATTCTAAATATGAGTTTTTATACTTGTCCTTGCTGTGGGAACAATTTCGTCATGTACAAAGAGAATAGTCAATCCATGTCAAATCATAGAATTATTGGACATTTACCTGCGACTATGATGCTAGCTGATTTGTCGGAAAACAAAGGTATATTAAGCGAAGAAACAGAAAAAATTATGGATCCCATCACGAGAGTCATCATCAATGAAATAAAAACACCTAGTTTACCATAGTTTTTTATAAAGTCTCATAAAAATAGCTTTTTTATATTATAAATTTATCTAAAAAAAGAACAAAATAAATTTAGTTAAAGAAGATTTTCCGTAGATTGTGTAATCTATTGAAAAATAATAGATTATCATGAATGATTTTTGGTTTCTTCAAAAAATATTGATGAAAAAAAACATCTTTTAACACAAAAAAACAATTTTTACTTGACAAAAAATAGCTTATGGTAAAAATGACTCCAATTATCGCGAGGTGGAGCAGCTGGAAGCTCGTCGGGCTCATAACCCGAAGGTCAGAGGTTCAAATCCTCTCCTCGCTACCATACACATATAGAGTGGCGACATAGCTCAGTTGGTTAGAGCGTCGGAATCATAATCCGTAGGTCCGGGGTTCAAGTCCCTGTGTCGCTACCATTTATATTAGCGCCAGTAGCTCAGCAGGATAGAGCAGCAGCCTTCTAAGCTGCGGGTCAGGGGTTCGAATCCCTTCTGGCGTGCCATTTCTTGTGGTGGCTGTAGTTCAATGGCAGAGCAACGGATTGTGGTTCCGTCTGTTGCGGGTTCAAATCCCGTCAGCCACCCCATTTAAACAACCTCTCACTTGGGAAACATATTTCTTTAAACAATCAAAGCGCTTTTCTAGCAATTCTGTAGTGGCTACCATCCAGTCGATAAAAAGACGCGTTAGCTTCTATCAAAAATCATTTCCTCTATTTTTTGCACCAACAATAGCCTTCCTTCTACTGTATTGATATTTGTTTCAAAGCTTGGTTCTATGAGCCTGACCATGGCATAGGCATCTGTAAAATTTTTCAACGCTACTTGAGAAGCTGCTCTTAACAACCTCATGTCAATTACATCAATAGTATTATCATATCTAAACTTCCAGTTGTTATTCGTATTGTTGCTAGCTGTAAAAACACTACTCGCTGCTATGAGATCTACATGCTCTGACAAGGCACTATTCACGAGAACCTGCCCTGCTCTAACATCTCTAGTAAGACTATCTGCAGGTGCGTATAGATTTAACGTATCCAGAACAAAAAATTTCTGAAACTCCAGCCTAGAATTTTGATATTTATAGGTTTTTAGAAATGTCCATCCCAAGCCCCCATGACCTACTAAATAAAAATGTTCTTCTCTTTTTGTCAACTCTTCAAAATACTTCTCTGCATCAAGAAACCTTCCCTCTTTAAACATTTGCCAACCCATCTGCTCTAGTTCGAGACTTGTAAACCTTGAAATATCTTCTTCGTTTTTGTTGCCGCCACCAAAACACCCCATCATGATGATCATGAGGAACATACCACTCATCAAAATAAAATAATTGTTTTTTTTCATAATTCTACCTACTTTAATAATAATGTTTTTCTATTGTATGTCTTTCCATCTGAAAAAATCCTGATAAAATAGACCCCAGATGCGACAGTTGTCTCCAAATCATTTTTTCCATTCCAAACAAAATCATGATCCCCTGCTGACAATGAACCCTTGTATAGTGTTCTTACTTTCCTACCTCTGATATCAAATATTTCCAGTCGAAAATCGTTTACATGTATATTGAGTGCAAAATAGATATTTGTAGTCGGATTAAAAGGATTGGGGAAATTGATAAAGTCTAAAACATGATTTTGCACGATTTCGTCATTCTTTATAATCCTATAGTCCATCCCCTCCTCAATAAAAGTGAAATTAAACAATTCATCAGTTTCTTTTGAACAATCAAACCATTGATTAGTATGTTGATATCTTTTTTGAATCTGATGACCTCTACTAGCTTTTAAAATGAGGTTACCTTTAAAAAAATCTCTTAGATCATTAAATTGATAGTAGATAAACCCCATATCATCATTTAAAATATCTGTAACCAGCCATTGACTAATGTCCAAACAATTTACAACGTCCAAAAAAGCTTCGTTGCCTAATGGGATAGGACTATTACTCGTCTGCAACATGCTGACATTAATATCTCTGACTAGAGTAGAATCTCCATTTGCATGCCAAAATTTAAAAGTGATTCTTACATTTTGAGACTGCTCTACTAAGTGCTCTGTATACCACATATTGTGAGCCAATTCTTCATAAATTTTTACAGTGTTATTTATATTAAAAGACACCTCCTCGACTCGAAAATTGTTTACCACACCTGTTATTTTTAAAGAATTTGATATTGCGGGATGCTGGAATATTGTAATGTATGCTCCATTTTCAAACTTTTGGTGACCTTCAGTAAATACTGTGAGACCTGCATCCGTGCTACCAAGCCACTTGAAACTTGAAACCATTTGATTACCTGTGCCATTATTTTGAACAGAATCTTCCATCATCACAAAAGTCAGATTGTCTGATGGTAAATCAGAGTTTGCTTCATTGTACACATCCCAATCAATTTCATTGGTTCGAAACAAGCCTCTGCTTGTGCTGATCCATTTAATGTTTTGAGCATCAAAACTGATATCAGAGACTGCTGGGTTGCTCAGGTCTAATGCATTATTAAATAGTATCCATTTATCATCTATCAGTTTTACCAAACCTTCTGTAGTAACTGCCCAAATAAACCCTTCTCTATCTTTTTTTATTTTTCTAATATTGTTTGTAGGGAGGTCAGAATTTACAAAATTATATTCTCTGATAAAAACATTGTGATTGTTCAAAACAGATACCCCTGCATCTGTAGCTATCCATTTAAAATCACTTTCATCTATAAAAATATCAAATATATTATCAGAAGGCAGTGCCGTTTCAGCTTTATTAAACCTATTCCAGATATCTCCTGTATCCGTTTGCCTGAGCGAAATAATACCACTCCCATTGGTACCTATCCATATTCTATTTTGGCTACAAATAGCTATTTTTGTGATTGAACTCCACGGCAAAGCAGGAGTCGTGGAAGAAGTATACACTATCATAGAATTGTTTGTAATGTTTTGCTTTATCAGCCCACTTCCCAAATTTGTAAACTGCGACGTCCCTATCCAGAGGAACCCTTCATTGTCTATTGCCAATGTTCGGATATCATTTATTGGTAGATCAGAATTTGCTTTATTAAATACACGCCAGTTATTACCATCAAACCTAGTCAAGCCGTTTGGGGTACCAATCCATTTTACCAGCGGATTCAGAGGGTTGAACGTCATAGTTTGGATATGATTGTGTGGAACTCCGGAATTTAGGAAATTTAGATTCAGGGTATTTGTATCATCAAATCGAACAAGGTTGTAGCTGGAGCCAAACCACTTATAGTTATTTTCAATGGCAACACTATAGAAATCATTTGTTGGCAACATTTGCGTATTTGTAGTATTGTATATCACCCAATTTGTACCATCATATTTGGCAATACCTGTATCTGTCATAAACCAAATGTTCGGCGGAGTATCCACCCCCATATTTTCATGAGTTATTGCCCTGACATTAGTAGAAGGCAATTGTGTATCAAAAACTGTCCAATCTTCTTCTGTTATTTCTGGTTCACTACTGCTCAATCTGACAGCTCCTACACCTGTATCTGATTGCCAGCTATGAACACTAAACCATTTGTCCCCTACATTATCTATATGAATGCTCATGATCCCATTGGCGGGTAATGGTGTGTTGTCAGCATCAAATCTATCCCAGTCATCTGGATCACCTGTATCAAAACTAAATCTGACTAGCCCCTGAGAAGTTCCTATCCATTTGTAAGCAGTAACCGTATCGATGACTTGAATTTGTATGGACCGAACATCATTTGAAGGCAGATGGATAGGACTGCGATACACACGAAACTGGCCGAAGTCGCTTTCATTATGATTTTCTATACGTACCAAGCCATCGCTAGTGCCCACCCAAATATAGGTGCTTAATTCTTCGGTGACCCAGTTAATCACATTTGATGGGAACAAAACTCCCAAGCTGTCACTAATAGCACTGTTGTAAATCCTCCATGTATCGTCAGTTTGTTTCTTGTACAACCCGCCTCCATGCGTAGATATCCATGCATTGTCTTGGGAATCAAAAAACACGTGGTTTATACTGTTTGTTGTAAGGATAGAATTTGTCCTATCATACAGTGTCCAGTTTATCCCATCATAGACGAATAGTCCATTATTTTGGGTTGCTATCCATTTATGACCATTTTTGTCGATAGTGATATGTTTGTACGGATTTGATGGGAACAAAGTATTATCCATTTGATAATTTACCCAATCGCTTTGTGCATACATTATTCCTATGCACAAGATACAAAATAATAGTATTAAAAATTTTCTCAATTTACCCTCCTAAAAGGAATTTTTTTACCCTTGTTAATTATATTTACTGATTTAAGAAGCAATGTGTGTGCCAATCGATAAGTGGTACCATCTCGTAGCGGAGTTCTGAGGGGCTACGAAAAACAGCATCCTCGCAGCAGCGATTTCCAATCGAGAAACCCGCACCCAATCTAGTCTTCTGAGTCCTTCCCTGTACGGCTCCTGTACCGATTCCTAAAATAAGCGGGATAGAAGCGGGAAAAGCACAAGAGGGTATGGCATTTTGTCGTTGATGTCGCGTTTTGACTAAACGCCACACACCTTCAGCATGTGTAAAGTATATTCATTTTCGTGCTTATTTAAGAGGCTTTGTTAATAGTAAACATGCTGGATAAGAGGATTATAGATAAAGAACTAGTGAACAGTCTCATATAAAAATTTGCATAAAATTTAATTTTTTATTTGACAAATTTACGTGATTAAATTTAGGTGAAACGCGAAGTAGGTAAAAACGAAAATTTAAAATAGGTTTTTATTGAAGGTTATATTGTATAGTAACCATTTAAAGTAGCATAATATAGCACTTAGTGAAATATACACTAAGGGAGCGGAGTGATATTCTGGAGGTATATTTTTATGTCGCAAACATTTGAAATTACTATAGACAGCAAAACAGTAGCTGTAGATAGCACGATGACTATTTTAGAAGCAGCTAAAAAAGTCAATATTCACATTCCTACTTTATGTTTCCATCCTGATCTAGCACCAACATCGAGTTGTGGGATGTGCGTAGTGGAAATAGATGGGCAGGCACAGCCCAAAAGGTCATGTTCTGCACCTGTATGGCCCGGCATGGTCATTCGTACCAATACATTACAATTGCGAGAGTACCGCAAATCTTTATTGCGACTTCTATTAAGCAATCACGATGTGACGTGCCCTACCTGTAGTGCAAACGAAAAATGTGAACTACAAACTTTGGTAAATAATATGGGAATTCAATCCAGCAATTTAAAGTCTGTATTAAAGATGTCACCCCTAGATGAAACGAGCAACGTGATCCGGCGCGACCCAAACAAATGTGTTTCATGTAGTAGATGTGTGACTGTTTGCAATGAAAATCAGGCAGTATATGCCCTGACATTTGTTAATAGAGGATTTAATGGTCTTGTCGAAACAGCCTTTATGAAAGGGATAGGAAATTCTCCATGTGTAAACTGTGGACAGTGTATTATATATTGCCCTACAGGGGCTCTTTATGAAAAATCAGATGTTGATGAAGTATGGCGGGCTATATTTGATCCAGAAAAACATGTCATTGTGCAGGAGGCACCAGCTATCCGTGTATCTTTGTCAGACGAGTTTGGACTAGAGCCCGGTCTTCTTACGACAGAAAAGATGTATGCAGCTCTAAAAACTATAGGTTTTGATGCTATTATGGATACTGGGTTTACTGCTGATGTTACGATCATGGAAGAAGGCACAGAGGTAGTAGAAAGGCTCACAAAGGGTGGGAAGCTTCCTGTCATCACCTCTTGTTCACCGGGCTGGGTAAAATATGCTGAGACTTATTATCCTGACTTATTAGAGCATCTTTCGACTGCAAAATCACCGATGTCAATGTTTGGAGCTTTGTCAAAGACCTATTATGCAGAACAGAACAACATCGACCCTAAAAAAATAGTTTCAGTAGCGATCATGCCGTGTTTAGCTAAAAAATTTGAAGCCAGCAGACCAGAAATGATGGTTTCAGGACTTCGAGCTACTGATTATGTACTCACCACTCGTGAATTTCTCCGAATGATCAAAGAGGTCGGTATCGATTTTAAAAACATTGATCCTGCTACTCCAGACAAAGGAATGAGTGCTTATACCGGAGCTGGCACGATTTTTGGAACGACAGGCGGCGTGATGGAAGCAGCTCTGCGGACAGCTTATAAACTCGTAACAGGGAATGAGCTAGAAAATGTAGAAATCAACGCTGTCAGAGGTTTTGATGGTATAAAAGAAGCTGAAATTCCTCTACCGGGATTTGGCAATTTAAAAGTGGCGATAGCACATGGTCTGGGAAATGCAAAAGTTTTGATGGATAAAGTCCGCAAACAAATAAACGAGACTGGGAAATCAGACTATCATTTTATAGAGATAATGGCATGTCCGGGCGGCTGCGTGGGCGGTGGTGGACAGCCACTAGGAAACGATCTAGCAAAAAGAGCGAGACGTGCAAAAGGACTATACCAAGATGATAAAAACTGCAAATATCGCAGGTCACACGAAAATCCTGAAGTGATAAAACTCTACAAAGAATTTTTAGGAGAGCCAAATCATGGTCTCGCACACGAACTGTTGCACACGGTCTATTTCAAAAGATCACAATTTGACGGAAAAGTCACTGATCAGTGATAAAAGAAAATATATGTTCAAAACTAAAACGTCGGGTAGTTGGATTTATCATTCTAAAAATAATACTTGACAAAAATCGCTATGTTTAATTTTATGATTTAAGGAAAACAATAAAAAATATCAAAGGAGGAACAATGAAAAGATTTTTTATCTTATTCGTTCTAATTACATTTGTCTTTGTGTGTTTTACTCAGGCAAATGAGATTCATTTTGAAGGATTCAAAATGGGACCTGCCACATTAGCTGACATCACGATGTACGACTATTCAAATGGTGGCTACAATGGTTATCCTATGAGATTCCAAGGCGAAGACGTAGGTGGATCAAGAGGTATTTATTTTACCTATATGGTCCAAATACAAGGGCAACAGAGGCTACAGCACTGGGCATTTTCGGACTTGGAAGGGCAAATGGAAGGCAAAAGCCAAGTGAACCCAAACAACACCTCACATCAAGAAGGTTTTGGTACGCTAGCGATCGATCCTGCTACAGGAAATCCTATCTTTGCATGGCATGCGTTTGCTCTGCACCATAGCCCACCTATCTCTACTATTGTCTCAAATTATTTCTTATGGGATCAATATGATTGGTTTAATTCACCGGGCATAGCTATGTCTGAAGCTGCCATGTTTGTTGACGCTGAAAACTATGACGAAGGTCAAAGATTTATGCCTATATGGCCAGTAATCTACTATGGACCGTCACCGATAGCTGGTAAAAACAGAATATACGCTTTCTTCAATAGTAGCAGCTCTTCTTTTCAAGTGAACCCAGGTGCCGACAACGGCTTTATGCCTTCTTCTAGAATGTTGATTGCTTTTGCTGATATCGGAGCACCCGAATACAGTGGCAGTAGCAGCATGGTCGTATGGACAGAAAAAACTGTCGACTATCTTGACAGAATGCATTTCTGGAACCCAGATTACATTGCTGCGACTGATACGTATCCGACAGCTCGTGCATTTTTGTCTTATACAGTAGCTCCTGCTGGTAATCTTTCTGGTTATGTAGCTGTCGCTGGACAGGTTACTACAAACTCTGACGTATGGACATGGACTGATTTACCTCCACATGATCATATAGTCATTTTGAGTAAAGACTACGGCGACACCTTTACTTTACATCCCGGTATGCTAGAACACGCTTTAGAGCCTAGTTTCAAATTTACCTATGATCCATCTGAATTGGCAAATTATAGCAACGAAATCCAGGAAGATGCTCAATCAAACTGGAACACCAATTTTTCTGATAAAGATGGTTGGAAGGCTACCGATGCATTATTAAACAACAAAACTATTGTTTTTGACAAATTGGGCAGACTACACATTCCATCATGGAGTGGTCCGGGTTGGTCTGCTGGTAGCTGGTGGCCTCAGGCTTCTGCAGTAGAAATGCTGATGTTTGATCCAAATAGCAATCAGTATTCTGTGAGCCATGTACACCCAAAACCAAAAGTACCTATGGATAAATTTGTCTTTAGTTTTGACTTGAACAACGACGGATTTATCGATGTCAATATTTACACTGACAATCAGGGAAATGAATACTTGCTCTCATTCCCTCCAAACCTACCTATATTTTGGCATGACTACAACCATGCACAAAATCCTATATTCAATCACAACCAAATTCGTATGACTTATGATGGTAACGAAACTATGGCTTTGATATGGACTGATTCATCAAAAGCATTTGAAAATGCCAGAGCAGAAATCTTTTATCCGGGCTATAGAGATACACCAGAAATAATGATCTCAATATCAGTAGACATGGGTGCCACATGGTCTGATCCTTTTAGATTCAGCTATCTAGATATGCCTGAGCTTTCTTTAAACCCTGCGCAATATAACCCTTCTTTTATTTACCCAGCTGACAAATTATTTAGAGAAAAAGTTGGAGATAAAGATCTAGTTCACGTATATTTTATGTACAATGACGATTTTTATTATGGATCTAGTGTTCACCAGCAAGGTAATCCGGGTACAGCTATCAGATTTGCTGGAATGACATTCAATGTCTCTGGACTCAGTGAAGGTTCCCCTGAGATACCTGCACCTAAAGCAATGCTTTCACAAAACTATCCAAATCCTTTTAACCCATCTACTACGATAAAATTTGACATTCCTAAAGGTGGCGATGTAAAACTGAGTGTTTACAATGTCAGAGGTCAGCTTGTCAAGAACCTAGTAGATAGCAACCTCCCTGCTGGTGCTCATTCAGTAGTTTGGAGTGGTGTGGACAATCAGAATAGATCAGTTGCAAGTGGTGTTTATTTCTACAGAATCGAAACAGACGGTAGAACTGAAAACAGAAGAATGGTCTTGATGAAATAGTATATAAATATCGAATCCAGAAAATTGTTTCAGGATTTATATTTTGTTTAGTTTAAAAGAGGGAGCAAAAGCTCCCTCTTTTTGGTGTGCCAAAGTTGAAATGCTTATTAGCTAACGCTACATTTTAATAAACACGGCTAATGATTCTATATGCCATGTATGCGGAAACATATCATAACCTTTTAAAAAAAACAGGTCATATCCATTTTCCTTAAAAAGTTTTATATCTCTATTCAAAGTCATGGGATCACAGCTCATATATATGACCTTTTTTATCTTGCTTTTACAAACTTCATAAATAGTTCTCTTTTCTAATCCTTTTCTAGGAGGGTTAAAGATAATAACATTTATATTGGATTCCTTTTCTAAAAGATTGTACATGTGGTTTTCTGTCAAATCATGAATAAACTCGATATTATTTAACTGATTCAGTGCTGCCGAATCAATTCCAGAAGCAACAGCATCGAGATTCTGCTCTATACATAGAACTTTTCTGGCTTTTTTTGCTACATAAAGCCCTATTGATCCTATCCCACTAAAAGCATCTATGACAAAATCATCTTTATCGATCCAATCCAATATATCATGATATATTTTTAAAGCCTGATTTTTATTTATTTGAAAAAAAGCCTTATAGTGAATTTTTATTTTAAAATCATTTAAAGAGTCAAAATAAAAAGGATCACCAAAATGTACGATAGTATTATCCCCTAAAATAACATTATTTGGAAAAGGTTGTATATTTTGGACAATACCTTTTATTTCTGTAAATCTTGTAGTCAACATGCTTACTAGCTGGTCTGAAAAATTTAGCCTATTTGTTTTTGTTACTATTATTACAAGTATTGATTTTAAATCAGTCGAACATCGAAAACCCAGATACCTTAAAAAACCTGTCTGTTTTTCTTCGTCATATGGCTTTATCTTCGCAAAAATAACCCACTCACGGATAATTTCTATTATATTTTTCAAGATAGGAGGATAGAGATAACAGGTATTGTGCTCTACTATTACATGAGTATTTCTTGCAAACATGCCTATATGTACTTTATTTTTGTTACATTGAACAGGAAAAAAAGATTTATTTCTATAAAAATCAATCTGGGGAGACTTTTCTATTTCTAGATGTTGATCCCTAAAACTAAAAATTTCTTTATAATAATTTCTTTTCAATTCCAATTGGTCATCATAATTTATATTTACCCAGTCACATGCTCCGCAAACATCAACTTTTTCACACCTAGACACAGTTCTGTATTTTGAAGGTTTGATTATGTTTACGATCTGACAAAAATATGATTGCTTTTTTTTATATAATATTTTTACGCAAACCACATCATTTGGAAAACTATTCAAGACAAAAAATGTTTTGTCTTTATGAAATGCGAGTCCATAACCTCCATATACGACTTTTTCTATTGTTAGTATATACATCACAGCTTCTTAAAAATAGAATAGATCTTTAGCTTCCAAACCATCCAAATAGCCTCTCGAACAATCTTTTTTGACATTTTTGATTGTCCTGACCGTCTATCTGTAAAAACTATGGGAATTTCCTTTATTTGAAGTTTTTGAAGCCATATCCTATAGTTTATTTCTATTTGAAATGAATACCCATCAGATAGTATATTTTCTAGGTTTATTGCTTTTAAAGCGGATATTTTGATACATTTGAAGCCCCCTGTCGGATCTTTGATAGGCATCCATGTGATAAATTGTACATACTTTGATGCAAAATAGCTAAGTATTAATCTGAAAAGTGGCCAATTTACTACATTTATTCCGACAATATATCGTGAGCCGATGACTAAGTCATGATGATAAATCTCGTTTATCAAGTTAGGAATCTCAGCAGGGTCATGAGAAAAATCTGCATCCATTTGAATAATGCAATCATATTTGTTTTCTATCGCAAAATTAAAACCCGCGACATATGCTGATCCAAGACCTAATTTAGCATCTCGTTTTATTAGATAAAGCCTACTCGCTGCTAAACTGTTTTTTTTCTCGGCTTCAGCTTGATAGCACTGATTGTCATCATTACACTCTTTATCCAAAGGCACAAAAGCTCGAGAAGAGGAAATCATACTTTCGACTATTTCATATGTTTTATCTGGCGAATTGTCATCTACTATTAGAATGTCCAAGATATCGCTTTGCTTTAGTACCTCAAAGATAATTTGTTCGATATTGTCTCTTTCATTGTAAGTCGGTATTATAACTAAACATTTCATAATATAGTCCTTTATAGCATTTCCGCTTGGCATTCATTCTATTTGTTACATATATCAAGCGGAAATGCGATAGCCATAGGTGGCGATCGGAGGGCCTGTCTTTTTTTAATAGAGAAAGGGGAGCGTTTAAAGACACCCCCCTATCCAAAACCAGTTATTTATTTCTTTTGACTATGCATTTTTGCTTTTTAAACAACACCTTGGTCGCACATAGCATTTGCTACTTTCATAAAGCCCGCAATGTTTGAACCCTTAACATAGTCGATAAAACCGTCTGGTCCTATACCATGAATTACGCATTGTTCATGTATATTCTTCATTATATTCTGTAATTTTGCATCCACTTCTTCACCAGACCAGCTACAATGAGTTGCATTTTGAGCCATTTCAAGACCAGAAGTCGAAACGCCGCCAGCATTCGAAGCTTTTCCCGGAGCATAAAGTATTCTTGCATCTTTAAAAATATGCATCGCCTCAGGAGTACAAGGCATATTTGCACCCTCAGTCACGCATATTACACCATTGTTTACTAAATTTTTTGCATCCCAATCATTTAATTCATTTTGGATAGCACATGGAAAAGCGATATCAACTTTTACTTCCCAGGGTCTTTTCCCTGCAAAGAAAGGAACACTAAATTTATCGGCATAATCTTTTACCAAATTACGGTTTGCTTTTTTCATGTCTTCCATATATTTTATTTTTTCACCACTTACACCATCTTCATCTAATATGTAGCCGTCAGGACCTGATAATGTCACTACTTTAGCTCCTAATTCAGTAGCCTTCATAGCGGCACCCCAAGAAACCTGTCCGTATCCAGAAATAGCAACACGCTTACCTGAAAGCGTAGTTCCCTTTGTTTTAAGCTGTTCTTGGCAAAAATATACTACCCCAAAACCGGTAGCTTCTGGTCGAAACTTGCTTCCACCCCAGTTTAATCCTTTCCCCGTGATGACTCCTGTAAAATGATTCATTAGCTTTTTATACATACCAAACATATAGCCGACTTCTCTCGCACCCACACCAATGTCACCCGCTGGGACATCAGTCTGTGGACCTATATGCCTAAACAATTCTTGCATAAAAGCCTGTGAAAATCTCATCAATTCACCTTCAGATTTTCCTGTAGGATCAAAGTCTGAGCCACCCTTGCCTCCGCCCATGGGCAAAGTGGATAAAGCGTTTTTAAATGTTTGTTCAAAACCCATAAACTTGATCGAAGCTAAGTTTACACTAGGATGAAATCTAATTCCCCCCTTGTATGGTCCTATCGCACTGTTGTATTGAACTCTTATTCCACGATTTACACAGACCTCACCTTTGTCATTGACCCAGGGAACTCTAAAAATTATTGACCTTTCTGGCTCAATAATTCTTTCCAAAATATTGTTTTCTACGAAACGAGAATTGTTTATATAAACATCCCATACTGTTTCTACGACTTCTCTAACAGCCTGGATAAAAATTGTCTCTCCAGGGTTTCTTTCTTCGATTTTTTTCATGAAATCTTGCATAGTCATGACGAAAATCCTCCATATATTATTTTTTGATTGTTGCCTATTTAAAAAATACTGTCTTTATGTCAAGCAATATTAATAAATTATTTAATAAATTATTAAAAAATTGCATTTTATCTATTCTTTAAAGAAATTATTGATTCAACATCACATTTCAGAAAAGACACTTTTTATTCTTTCAATGCATTCTGCGAGCTGCTCTTTCGTAATCACTAGAGGAGGTGCAAGACGAATGATATGCCTATGCGTAGGTTTGCATAAAATACCTTTTTCAGATAATTTTACACACACGTCCCATGCCTCTTTTCCATCTTTCGGTTTGATGATGATGGCATTTAATAAACCTTTGCCACGTATCTGCTCTAACATGGGATGGTCAATTTTTTTTAGTTCCTGCCTAAAATAATCTCCTAGTTCTACAGCCCTTTCGCATAGATTTTCATCTTTTACTACTTGAAGTGCCGCCTGTGCCACCACGCATGCTACAGGATTTCCTCCATATGTTGAGCCATGTTCTCCGGGCTGAATACACAGCATGATCTCTTTTGAAGACAATACTGCTGAAACAGGATATACTCCACCAGACAAAGCTTTCCCTAAAAGTAAAATATCAGGGTGGACACCATCCCATTCACACGCCATCAACTTTCCTGTCCTTGCAATACCTGTCTGTATTTCATCTGCCACAAAAAGTACATTGTGCCTTTTACAAATATCATAGCATTTTTTTAAATAACCATCCTTTGGCACGTAAACACCCGCTTCACCTTGGATAGGTTCTACTATAAAAGCTGCGATTCTTTCTCCTTTTTCTTTGAAAAGCTGCTCTAATGCTTCTGAGTCATCATATTCAACAAGCTCTATTCCGGGGACAAAAGGACCAAAATTGACCCTGCAAGTATGGTCGGTTGATGCAGAAATGATGGAAATCGTTCTTCCATGAAAGTTTGCTTTTGCAAAAACTAGCAAAGCTTCGTCTGCAGGAATCCCTTTTTTCATATAGCCCCATTTCCTACTTAATTTCATCGCCGTTTCAACAGCTTCGGCACCGCTATTCATTGGTAAAATCATTTCAAATCCAAAAAATTCTGTGATAAATTTTTCATACTCACCGAGCTTGTTATTGAAAAATGCTCTAGATGTGAGGGCACATGTTTTCGCTTGTTCGATTAAAGCATCGGTTATTTTTGGATGGCAATGACCTTGGTTTACTGCTGAATATGCAGACAAAAAATCAAAATATTCTTTGCCTTCAGGATCCCAAACTTTTGCACCTTCACCTTTTGCAATAACGACTGGTAATGGATGATAATTGTGTGCTCCATACTTTTCTTCCAATTCAATTGCTTTTTTTGAGCTGACGCTTCCATATTTAATTGTCTCTGACATTATATCCTCCGATATATTGTAATTTTTTATTTTCTCAAAACCACATAATAATTCATGCATTTTATGTCAATAGCTATTTTGAATACTTGGGTAACATTGCCCCGAGACTGTTCACTTGTTCTTTACCCGTAACCATTTTATCCTGCATGCTTATTATTCACAGAGCCTTTTTGTAAATAACAGCACGAAAATGAACATACCTTACACACGCAGAAGTCGTGTGGCGTTTAATCGAAACGCGACATCAACGACAAAATGCCGTATCCTCTTGTGCTTTTCCCGCTTCTATCCTGCATATTTTAGGGATCGGTACAGGAGCCGTACAGGGAAGGTATCAGAAAACTAGATTGGGTGCGGGTTTCTCGATCGGTAAATGGCACTGTTTCGATAGTACAAAAAAAACCTGTCACCAAAAGAGATGACAGGCTACTTTAAAAATAATTAGTCCTCTAGAAGCAATTTAGGAAAAAAATTTTCTTATTCAACGAGCTCTACTTCATTCTCGATGATTTCTTCTTCAGCTTCTTCTTCGCTAGTTACTTCTTCCATGTCTTCCACATCCAAGATCAGTTCCTCAGTAATTACATCAACGATTTCCACTGGCTGCTCTTCTACTGCTTCTGGATCTTCTTTTCCACAAGCAAATACAGAAAACATCAACACAACTGCCAAAACAATAATCCAAAAATATTTCATTTTGTTTGTCATTTGGACCTCCTTTCTCATAAAACCCATACGACACGAATTAAATGATATTCTACTTCCTAATAAAATATGCACCCTTACCCCTCAAATATAAAATATCCGAGATAGAAAATTTAACGCAAAGCCCCGATGACACATATCTTTTACACACAAAAAAAAACTTGCTGTTTTGTCAATCTTTTTTTTTAGAATATTGAAAAAATCTGGGATATCAACAAATAAACATTTGACAAAAATGTATAAATAAATAAAATTACGCAGAAAGAGTAAAGAACGTTTTTAAAAGGAGATGAATAATGTTTAAAGATTTAGTAAAGGAAACTAGGAGTTATCGGCGCTTTGATAACACTTACCAAATAAGTGATGATATATTATTAGATATGGTTGACACTGCTAGGTTAACATCATCAGCAGCAAATAGGCAACCTATCAAGTATTTGGTTTCCAACCAGAAATTTTATAATGAAAAAATATTTGCATGCCTAGGCTGGGCAGCATATTTACCAGATTGGAAAGGTCCTGCTCCTAGCGAGCAGCCGTCAGCTTATATTTTACTATACTCTGACATGCAGTTCACGCCACATTTGAGTATTGACCCTGGTATCGTAGCACAGACTATCATGCTGTCAGCTACTGAAAAAAAACTAGGAAGCTGTGTAGTAGCTGCTTTTGACAAAACAAAACTAAAAAAAGCAATAAATCTCTCTATTGAATACGAAATAGTTTTGGTGGTCGCTATAGGAAAACCTACCGAAAAAGTCGTACTACAAGAGGTGGGCAATGATGGCTCTATCAAGTATTGGAGAGACGAAAATGATGTTCATCACGTACCAAAAAGAAGATTGGAGGATATTGTGAGTGTTTTAGGAAAAAACAACGCTGATTAGGATAAAAGATCCCGCTACTACTTGAAAGCTTAATAATATGGAAAATCTTCAACAGGTATTTAAAGAAATTAAAGAAGTGGCACAATTTTGCTTTGATCGAGGCTGGGCAGAAAGAAACGCAGGAAACTTTTCCTTTAGATTAGATGATGAATACGTGGATGAAAGGCTAGAGAGGGACAGCTATTTTTGCTTGAAAAAAGATATTAAAATAGATGAGTTTTATACAGACGTTCCTTTGAGCTTTCTAATATCTAATAGTGGCTCTAAATTTAGGGATATTTCAAAAGAGCCTGAGCCACTTTGTGGAATCGTGAGATTGAGCACGGATAAAAACATTTTTTATTGTCATGAAAAAGATGCTCTGCCTAGCTCAGAATTAATAACTCATGCTATGCTACAAAAGCATTTTATGATGAGCAAAAGTTCAAATAAATGCATTATTCATACACACCCCACAAATCTGATAGCTTTTACACATAGATTAGTGGAGAAATACGCCGATAATCTGAAGGAAAAATTAAATAGCATACTCGAAAATATGTTGCCTGAGGTCAGTTTGTTTGTTAAAAGAAAAACAGGTCTGGTAAATGATTTACAGCCTGGGTGCTCTCAGCTGGCACAGAAAACTTTATCAGAGCTCTCTTCTCATGATGTAGTGGTGTGGCAAAAACACGGTTGCATAGCAGCAGCCGACACATTTTGGAACGCCGTGGATATGATAGATACGATCGAGAAAGCCTCCTACATCGCTTTATTGAGCGGTATCGGCATGTAGTACCAAACTTTCACACACCGCGACAATAGGCGAACCATAAAGCCCCCACATAAACGTCATATCTCTTTTTATTTAGGCTTCGTCAAAAGATCTTACTAATATTCTCCCACAATTCTCACAGTATATCATTTTTATAGGGTTATTTAATTCTATCAGAATCTGTGGTCTGATATGAAACCCGCACCCACTACAAGCGTTATTATTCGAAAAAACAACCGCTTTTCTATTTTTATTTTTTATCAATTGTATATATTTTTTTACATTTGATTCTGCGATTTGCTTTGCCAGTGACATTCTGCCTTCTTTCAGTTTTTCTATTTCTATATTTACTTTTTCTATTTCTTTTTTCAGAATATCTTCGTTTGCTCTCAAGTTTTCAAGTGCTTTTTTGTTTAAGGTCTCGACTTCATCTCTCTGCCTTTTAATTATTAGTTCATCATCTAGCAACGCCAAAATTTCAGTTTCTATCAAACCGTTTTTATCTGCTAATGTGCATATCTGAGAGTTTAGAGCTTTGTACTCTTTGTTGTTTTTTATTCCATCTAGCTGATGAGAGTATTTTATCTTTAACGCATTGTTTTCTTTGATTTCATTTTCTTTTGTTTTTTGTTTCAAGCTATTTGATTCAAGCTTTTTGTTTACTAGAGCAACTAACTCTTCTGTCTTGTTTACATTTGTGATTAATTGTTCTAGTTGCTTTGGCAATTTAGCTTTCATTAATTCCAATTCTGATATTTTATCATCTATTTTTTGCATTTTTATTAAAACTGATAATTCTATTTTCATACCACCTCCATAAATAATAAACTGATGTCCAATGAGTTGTAAGAATGTGTTAGAGCTCCACATGAAATGATGTCGACACCAGTCGAAGCGATTTCATTTATAGTATCAATATTCACATTTCCAGAAGCCTCAAATTCTATTTGACTAGAATACCGTTGAACAGCTTCTCGCATCAAATCTATACTCATATTATCCAACATCACTCTATCCACATTACAATTTATTGCTTCATCGAGCTCTTCTAGGGTTGTCACCTCTACTTCTATTTTATAGCAAGTATTGTGTGTTTTTATCATTTTGACAGCATCGGTAATAGAACCGACTGATTTTATATGATTTTCTTTAATCAAAACCATGTCATATAAACCAAAACGATGATTGTAGCCACCACCCGTTTTCACAGCATATTTTTCAAAATTTCTAAGCAGTGGAGTCGTTTTCCTAGTATCCGTCAGTTTAGCAGAATACGGCTTTATTTTTTCTACATACGTTCTCGTCATCGTAGCTATCCCTGACATTCTCTGTAAAAAATTCAAGGCAACTCTTTCTCCCTTTAGAATAGATCCTGAGTATCCCTCAATCTTTGCAAAAGTATCACCTGACTTTAATAAATCTCCATCTTTTTTATAGGCTATACATTTTAGACTGTCATCTACATTTTTAAACACGGCAAAGGCTACTTGCAATCCACATAAAACACCTTTTTGCTTTGCTATCAAAAAAGCTGATGTATGCTTTTTAGCTAGGTCAAGGTATTCGGTAGTAATGTCACCACACCCAATATCCTCTTGTATAGCTAATTTAATAATATCTTCAGATCTCATATCTCTCTCCTAAAAAAAAAGCATTTATCATGTAAAAGATAAATGCTTTTTATATGCTTTCCGCCTGCACGCTCGCAAACTTTCATATCGTCCATACTATAATATTCAAAATATTCCATGCGAACCACAAAATATTTATAAGAAATAAAGTCAAGCCTTTTTTCTTTTTTAAATTTTTTTTATAGAAAAGATGGGGCTTCATTACAGAACTGGGGGCTGTTTTTATCGATAAAGGGTTCATCTAAAGTTTGAGAGATTGAAATGTCTTGTGTGTAATTAATATATAAGCTGTTATGTCAATGTAGTGACAAAGTAAAGTTCGATAGAAATGGTAAAAAGTGGTATATTTTACGATAATGTTTGAGGAAATACGAATTGTGCGCCAGTTCGGATCCGTTTGGGAACAAGATCTGCTTACAAAATCCGTAAGCACTGAAATAGAAGAACAACCATAGAGTTCAAGAGGCAGGTAATAAAGGATAGATGGTTTAAAATAGATGATACATCATATCAACATAAGTTTCTGAAAGGTGAGAAGCATGAAAAATCATTAAATACATATAACTATTTTTCAGATAGTGAGCTTGAGAAAATAATTAAGTTTATTGCTTTTTTTAAGAACTCAGATTATACAACACTTGAAATATTGGCTACATTATATGCTGTGTGGAACAATCGGATTATCAGAAATGAAGAAATAACCGACGAACTTCTTAAAAAAGATTTTCTTGAATGGGATAAAAATAAAGAGAAATACTCCAGCAGACTAGATAAAGCGTTAGGATGGATGCGAAAAACAGACTTTGTCCCCAATGGATGGGGCAATGAAATAAAGCGAGCAAAACACTCTAAATAATAAATATTTATCCTTACGGGTAAATTCACTTCTTGTAATAACATATTTATGAGGAATGTGTGTTTTATTTAAAACTAACTAAGTTTTGCAGACATCTTTCTTTCAAAGAAATTTATATTTTTCAAAATCAAAATAAAAAAAACATTTTATAAGGTTTGAATTTAAATTTAATGAAACTTTATAGCGTCCTTTAATGATTTTTCTGTCTTTTTTTCAAGATTTTCTTTTGACACACCCCAAAATAAAATAATTGACCCCCAAAAAACGCTGTTTTTTAGGTTTAAATAAAAAATATCTGGAACTTTAGTTCGTTTCTTCTAGAAATTTATAGCGCCTTGTAATCATTCTACCCAATTCTCTAACCCAATCGTTGGCGTATTTGATGTATCATCAAACCGAGTTATAATGCCTTTTCTTATCGCTTTTTCATAAATTTCTATAAACATATTACTTAATAAATCTCCTAAGTCAAAAGGATGGGGATTCATTATACTATCGTAAATTATCTTGTCCTTGAAAGGCAGTAAGACAGCTTCAATTGATATTGGTAATTTGCTTTGTAATACTTGAGAAATAGGCTCGCTAATTCCTTTTACAGCATATATTCTTCCATCAGTTTGCATGTCCATGTGTTTTAAAAGTGTATGTTCAGGTTTATATTCTGCAACAATAAATAAACCTTTTAAATAATGTTCACGCCATGATTTTAGGATATAAATTTTCTCCTCTGATAGCATAGTTGTCATCAAATAGTCGTTTATGAAGTCTGGATAGTTCCAAAGTTCTGTTCGTATTTCATAAGCTGCTACTGGAGGAAGGTTATCAAGGGTTAATAGCTTATTTGTAGTTTTTATAATTTTTTTCTGTTCATTGACAAAACTTAATAAACCAAGCCATATTTCATAAAATAAATCGTGTTCACCTTGAGACAGATATGCTTTGGGAAATGTGCCCAGCATTTTACAACATTTTTTATATTTTTTCCCACTTCCACAAGGACAAGGCTCATTTACTCCGATTTTTCTGTTTTGAATTTTTATATTCATTTTAAATTCCCAATTTGGTCGTAATCCCGTGTTTGTTTATAAGGTTGTTCATCTCTTCCATAGCCATTTCTTTAAATTCTTTAGTTGACCCGAAAGGATATGGGACGAGATAACTATCAAAAATTATCTTGTCCTTAAAAGGTAAAAGAACAGTATCAATTGGTTTTGGAATATCGCTTTGCATCACTTCAGAAATAGGTTTGCTTATACCCTTTACAGCGAAAAATTTATCTGTTTCTGTCTCTTGTAATATGCTGAAGATACTGCCCTCAGGTTTATGTTGCCAAACTATAAAAATCCCTCTGATATGATTGTCACGCCATGATTTTAGCAGGCTTACTTTCTCTGTGGGTAATTTAGTTGCATTGAGGTAATCAGTAATCATCTCTGGATTTTCCCATAAAACATTTCTGATTTTAAATACATCCTCGTCATCCAAGACACCACCCCACATCTGCGGAGTTATCATATAATCCAAAACTTTTTTCTGTTCATTAACATAGCTTAAAAGCCCATAGAAAGTCTCAAAGAACAATGGAATCTCTATTGGAGATAGATTTGCTTTATGTCCTATCAGTTGGCAACACTTTTTATACTTTTTCCCACTTCCACAAGGACAAGGTTCATTGACACCTATTTTTCTACTCGGGATTAGTTTCATCTCTTCTGATTTTGCCTTTGAGGGTTCCTCTTGTGACATACTGAACAATTCTGCTGATGTAAAACCTTTATTGTGCCAGCTACGAGTATTATTATAAGCATTTTGATACAATTCCATAAACTCATTCATCTGTTTTTCATTTTTGAGTTCTATGCCATATTCTTCAAAATAGTCGAATGCACTTAGAAAACGTCCACTCTGTTTGGCAATGTCTCGCAGCTCATCAAGAAAATCGGAACCCTCCATTCCTTTAATCCTTAATTTATTAAAAATAAAGTCATCGAGATCATCCCAAAATGGACTTTCGGCATCGTCTTCATATTCGGGGTTACAATACCGTAGAAACTCATCTTTATCTGGAATATAACGAGTTTTGTCTGCTTGCACAACGATCCAATGCTCAGCAAAATCAAAATTCTCAATTGCCCAATAATGAACGATATAATCTTTGTAAAAACAATACCATTGCTCTTTTAATACAAGAGGTAAGAGTAAGATGTAAACCTCGTGAACTGTTGTTTGCTCAGTATTTTGACTGTTGAAAATCTCTACAAATTCTGCTACTGGAATTACAAAATAAAGATTAATTGATGCTTTTGCATAATTATCTAACTGGCTACGAACTGAGGCCAGACCTTTAGGACACCGAACAACAGCATCTGCTGGATTATATTTCTCAAATATTTTCTTTGCTTTTTCTTTGGTCATTTTGCAGACCTCCATCTTAGTTCTATGGGTCTTTTTTTACATTCAATCATCTTTATCTCTATCTAACTCAATCAGTATTAAAATATTTTTTACTTTTAAAGTTAGTCCGAAATCCTTGTATCTCACGGTTATCTCCTCCTAACAATCTTTATATTATATTGAAATCCATTTTTCTAAGATTGTCTTTTTTGTCAAGTACCTTTTAATTCTCGTATCAAAGAGGGTTGGGAATAATCGACATAAAGATAATATCTCAAACATTAATTCGGATTTTCTCAAACCATGTAGATTTTTTCGCACTTTTTCTGAAAAAACTCGAACTCTTTTCTGACTAAAATCAGTGGTAACTCACTATATCTATAATATATACGCTTACATGAGAAATATCGTTCTATACCCCCCTTGATTAGCTACGGATTTGTGCCAATTTATCGATTGTGGGCGGGGGTGCTGATTTGTCGTAGCTCGGAGAGCTCCGCTACGGGATGGTGCCGTTTATTCGTGCGGGGCGAGGGTGCTGATTTCGTCGTAGCTCGGAGAGCTCCGCTACGGGATGGTGCCGTTTATTCGTGCGGGGCGAGGGTGCTGATTTCGTCGTAGCTCGGAGAGCTCCGCTACGGGATAGTGCCAATTTATCGATTGTGGGCGGAGGTGCTGATTTGTCGTAGCTCGAAGAGCTCCGCTACGTAACATATTATGTATCAAGAGTATATAAGGAACGAATAAATGTGTTCCCTACAGAAATTGGTTACTTTTCGACTTTTCGTGAGCAATTGTCTCTAAGTTTTCATAAATCATTTTCAGTAGTTTACTGATTTCAAAAGGTTTAAAAATAACATTTTTTAAACCTATTTTTTTTGAATTTACTATTGTATGATTCGGATCATATCCAAACCCTGTCATCATGATTATAGGAAGTTTGGGTCTGATCTCCTTTGCTCTTTTATAAAGCTCATATCCATCTATATCAGGCATAGCGATGTCTGTGACCAGAATGTCGATTTTTTGGGTTTGAATACTCCTTAATGCTTGATAGCCACTATTTGCCTTTATTACAATCAGATTATCAGCAAATTCTTCCAAACCATAACTTAGTACGTCTAGAATATCAGAATCATCATCAGTGATAAGGATTGTTATTTTGTCGGTAAGCAATGTCTTTGTTTCATCTATCATTGTTTATCTCTTTTATTTTGTTTAAAAACATTTTTTTTTGTAAATGTACTACGTTTTCCATAAACAACTCCTCAATATATTCTGGTTTTGTGTTGTAGAGAAAATCAAAAACTAACCATCTGTGATCATATTCAGATTTTTCATATGCTAACAGTTCATTGTTTTTTAGATAATTAAATCTATCTCGCTCTTCAACGCATATACATGTAGAACTATTTTTTGTATCTTTTGATACTATCTCATAAATCATTCCTTGCACTACTTTTATCGTGTTTCCGCAGACATCAAATTCTCCTATGATAAATTGACTAGTATAACAAAACAATATGTTTTTATAATATTTTTTTAATAAAGTGATTTTTGATTTAATCGTATCAGCTTTTTCAAATTCTAAATCGTTTAACAATGCTTCATGTTCTGCTATCATCTTCCCAATCAGTGCTTTATTTGGTATCATCATCATCCTATTTAGCATTTCAGGTAAAGCTTCCTTTAGCTTGTTTTGGCAAAACCCTAAGCATAAATTTTCTAAAAGCCTATTGCAACCAAAATTTTCTATTTCACTATTTCCACATCTCGGCATTTTAAAATACTCTGCAAAAACATCTAGTATATCATTTAATATGAATGCACTTCGGAAAGGTCCCAGATAATGATGTGATTCTGTCGTATCTTCGCACAATTTCATAAAAGATGGACCATCAAAGTTGATTCCTAAATAGACGTAGTGTTGCCATGGTTTTAATATTTTATTAAAAGGTGGATTGTTTTTATTTATGAACAACAGCTCCTTGATAAATAAATCTATCAAAACATTATCTATTTGGTAGTCAATATAGTGGATTTGTTTTTCCAGCTCTTGGATGTTAGGTTCTTTACTATTTTTATCGCTGTATAAACCGACAAATCTTCTTAAATTTTCTGTTGTCTTTACATACAAAGGATATTCTTTGTCATGCAACACAAATATCCCTGATGCTTGTGGAAGCATCTCAGGTTTTTTAATGAAATCACTAAACTTTATTCTTTCCATAAAAACATAAAATTTGTACCATCAAATCAAAAAGAATAGCTCAACGAGCACTTGCTGATCACCCTTCTTTAAAGGTGTCTAATGATTTACTAATATGTTTATATTTGTGGGAGTCGGTAGCTGATCTTCGGTGATATTTAAGAATGCTACGGGGTTTGTTACTCTCCCTCTCCTAAAATCCAGGATTTCATAATGTAAATGCGATCCTGTCGAATTTCCGCTGCTTCCCATCGTCGCTATTATTTGTCCTTTGGATATAGTGTCTCCTGCTTTGACTAAAATCCTCTGAAGATGTCCATATCTGGTCTGATAGCCTGATGCATGGTCAATTCTGATTAAATAACCCAGTGAAGCAGACCTACCCGTAAACGAAACCGTTCCGTCTGCGGTGGCATAAATCGGAGTTCCAAATTCATTTGCGATATCTAGTCCCGCATGCATACTAGATGATTTAAAAATAGGGTGGATTCTATTACCAAAGCTACTCGTTACTTTTCCGAAAGTAGGCCATATACTAGGTGTGGATTTATATAAAGATTCCCTAGACTGTATTGAGGAAATCAGATCAAAGTGTGTAGTAAAAGTCAATTCAATCTTTGCCGATACATAGTTTAATTTCGTCAAATTTTCGTTGTATAATTTATGTAATGCATCACAGAAAGGTAAGAAAACAGGGTCACTAAAAGGAAATCCTCCAGAACCCAATGCTCTGACATCAGTATTTATAACAGGGAGTCTCCTATCTTGTCTCATATTATCCTCCCAATCTTCCATAATCCTAATCTTTATCAACAAAGAGTCCATTTGAGTAGTAAAATGAGTCATCCTATTACGCAATATATCATTTTCCCTTTGTAGCTTTGTCAATTGTGCCAATTCACTATTTTTTGACCACACATAATATGCACTACCAACTACAACTAAAACAAAAAACAGCAAAACAAACAACAGCACATATCCCGTAGACCGACCAAGGGTAAAATTCATAGACCGTGCAGAATCTGCCCGCATCAAAGAGATATACCAATTCTTTCTTATGGACATAAGCCTCCTTTTATATCATTAGGACATGATTTTTGAAAGCATGCATAATTGTCAAGAAAAATTTCATAATTATTATACTTTTTCTTTAAAAACAGTATTTTTTTTTGACAAATTAATATGTAAATTGATTGATAATAAATCTGTTAGTTAGAATAAAAAAAACTCCTCAAAAGAGGAGTGGTTAAAAGTATTTTTCAAAGAAAAAAATCACCTTTTTAGAGGGTTGCCATTAGATTGCCTTCAAAATTGTACAATTTTAGAAAACTTTTACTCTCAGCTGTCAATCTGATGATTTGCTCTTTGCTATGTAAATACCATGAAGTATCATCATTGTTAAAAACCAAAGAAAAGCTGTTTACAGGATTGTCAATCTCAGTGATATCATATCTGTTTTTACTAGTCACGACTTCATATGTTTTGTCTTGTAGGGAATAATATTTTTGCTCTACATCGTTGTCGTTCATGGCTAGGGGATTCGCCCCACTCCAAAATTCTATCAGATTCAATATGACCACATCAATCGTAGTCGCAAACGGATAAACAGGAACTATATACATAGCCCACATTACCAACGATTGCAAAAATTTTTCATCCAATGAACGATTAAAATCATAAACTTTCCTAGTAAGCGTAAAGCTTCCAAAACAACCTGAAACTAAAATTGTCAAAAATGAGATCAACACAACAAGAAATATCGTCTTTTTCATAAAAGACCTCCTTTATATTTTTTCTGAACCAATAAATTATTTCGACTTATTTTGGCAAGTTTTATTTATTTCTTTTTATATTTTATTTTGTGAAACTGTTCACTCGCTATTTATCCATAATCCTCTTATCCTGCATATTTATAATAAAGCCTTCTATATAAGCACGAAAATGAATATACCTAACATACGCTCTGAGGGTCTACGAATCAATTTAAAAGGGGATTAGCATCAGCATAAATATTGCCTAAAATGGTACAGGTTAGAAGGTAGCTAGTGAATATCTACAGAATTAAATGATTTCTAATGAGAAAAATACAGTAAAAAAATCTCTTTTTTTAATTAAATTATTTGATATGTTTAACATATTTATTATCAATCTAATTAGTTCTAAATTTGTCAGGCAATTGGATAGTTTTTTCTAAAATAAATTAATAAATTATAAAAAAAAAATTGACAGAAATTATGTTATTAAGAATTTGTTGACCAAGATGTAATAAATTGATATTAATAAAATAGGAGATTAATTTTATGAAGAAGATTACGAAGATGGGTGTCATATTTAAGGTAGCTTGTACGTTGTTGATACTATGCGCCCTAATAAGTTGTGAAACTCGAACGAAGATAACAATTGTAAAAGAGATGTCTTTAGACGCCAGAACGCTATCATTGGCATTAGACGGATCTCATAGTTACAGTGTGACCATTTTACCAGAAAATGCCTCAAGTCATATTATCAAATGGAGCAGTAGTGATGAAAAAATAGCTATAGTTTCACCAGAAGGCACAGTGACAGCTGTAGCAGAAGGATTTGCTGTGATCACTGCTAAAGTAGAAGGGACAGATGTCAAAGCAACTAGTGATGTCATTGTTGGTTACGGAGACGAAACCAATGTTTATACCATAGCTAGTGTAGAAGAATGGGATTACGCAATCAAAGAAGTACAAAACAATGGAAATGACAAGTCATATTTGTTTAACATCGTAGCTGATTTTAATGTTGATGGTCGAGAATGGGATGATTTTATTTTTAGAAATCTGACAGGTATAAATGTCGTAATAAATGGAAATCATACAATGTCGGTATCATCTTCTGGATTAATATTAAATGTAAACAGTAATCAAAATGTGATAATCCATGATATGATTCTTGAAGGCAGTGAGAATAAAGAACTAGAGGCAGGACTTGTCGGTATAGATGGTCCAAACGCAACATTAACCCTTCAGGGCAATGCCTCGATCCGAAACAGCAAGACTTTTGGGATACTCGTGCACGATTCAGGAGTATTTATCATGAAAGACAATTCATCTGTAACTCAAAATGTAACAGCAGTGATTGTGATTGATGCAACTTTTTACATGTATGAAGGGTCAATATCAAAGAATGTTCAGGATCAAAATAAAAGCGATTGCTCTGGAGTTGAGTTATATAGATCGACATTCATAATGTACGATGGTCTTATAACAGAAAATATAGCACCTCGTAGTGCTGGAGTCCTTGTTGATAAAAGTAGTAATTTTAGGATGCTGGGTGGTACTATTTCTCTGAATGATGGAGACGCAGCAGTATATGTCGTTTCAAATAGTTCATTTACAATGGAAGGAGGCTCTATCTCCGAAAATCTGTATCGAGGTGTGAGCATTGGGGGAAATGGAATTTTTAATCTGTATGAAGGTAATATTTCAAATAATGCTGGTACAGGTGGTGGGGTTTTAATGACTCATGGAACTTTTAATATGTATGGTGGTAGTATCTCTGGAACTAAGAAACAGATGAACTCATTCGGTGGTGGGTTATATATGTCGGATGGTTTATTTAACATGCATGGGGGAGTAATTTATGGAAATGAAGAGTCGGGAGTACCGGGAGAATTAGCTAATACAAGCTATTACGAGGGTGCTGCTTTCTATCATCAACCTGAAAAGCCAATTAACGCTAAATATAGTGATGGTACAGATATTTTACCTCATACAGATGGACAAAATAATTACACGGATTTTACCATAATAGGTAGATAAGATATAATATTACAGGAAAAGGGTTCTCGATTTAGATACATCCTCTCCCACGTAATTCTAGTATAGACGTGAGGAGGATGTATCATTGTTTTGGGTTTTAATACGATAGCGGAACGAAAAATTGCGTTCCCTACAGAAATAGGTTATTTTTCGACTTTTCGGAGGGGGCACCTACGGGATGGTGCCATCCAAAACATTTCCGTTTATAGAAATGGTAACCACTTTTAATGGGATATTTTTTTTCAAGCCACGCAAAGCAGTTTTAACAGCATTTTCCAAGCCACTACAACAAGGAACTTCCATGCGGCATATCGTCAATGTCTGCACTTTATTTGTTTCAACTATTTTTGAGATTTTGTTTGAATAGTCTGTTTCATCTAGTTTTGGACAACCAATAATGGTAATCTTATTTTTCATAAAAGTTTCATGAAAATCTCTAAAAACATATGCACAACAATCAGCAGATACCAGCAAATCTGCATTAGTAAAAAATGGTGCATTTACATTAACAAGCTTTATTTGTAACGGCCATTGGTTCAAAGTAGCACCTTGGTTGATTTCACATAAAGATGTTTGTAATTTTAAGCCTTTTTCTGGCACTGTTTCAAAACGGATAGCATTTGCTGGACAAACAGGCAGACAATTTCCCAAGCCATCACAATAATCTTCCTTTATTAATTTTGCTTTCCCTGCAACTATTTCAATAGCTTTATTTTGACATGCTTTTACACATAAAGCACACCCTATACACTTATCATTATCTATTACTATTAAACTATGTGTCATATAATATCTTACCTTTGTGTGCCACTAGAATAGAGGCTAGAATCTGCGAATGCCAGATATACGCCATAATCTGGCAATCGCAGATAGATTTAGCAGTTCTAAAAACCTATTCCGACTCCAAAATTTATTGTGTTTGAATGAGTTTTTGCTTTTGTACTAGCGATAGAATAGTCTGCATAAACGCTTAAAAAAGGTAAAACAGTAAACTTTCCACCCAAAGTAGCTCGAAACTCATTTTGGGCTTCGAAATTTAGCTTTGTTTCTATAGGTTTCTCTAGGAAAGGAGCATCAAATACATACTTTACTTCGAGATCAGCAGCTTCATAGCCTACACCGCCATACAAGGTAAAGATAAAAAAGCTTTTGCTGGCGGCTAGGTTAACAGCCCAAGCATTGAATTTAATAATATCAGCTACTTCCATTTGATGATAAACACCTTGAATAGCAATATCTATCGGAAATACCTCTGGAAGATACTGATCTATGCTGTGTTTTAATCCGACACCCCAAAAAGCAATATCACCAACACCATCATTAATCTTCATGTTTGGCATACCGCGAACCATAAACTCATTGCCTAAAGGTAAACCTATTGATAATGAAGCCTGTGGAACGGGGACAATACTCAAGTCAGCTCCCCTAGGTAAAATAAAATTCTCAATCTCTGTGAGGGCTCCTGCTTTACCAAAAATTGTGGCAGTCTTTACCTCAAAATCATCAAAATAATGCCCTAATGGGGATTGATAAATAAATGTTTTGTCTGAAGAGGGAACTATCACAAAAGTCGAGCCAACTTTTATGTTTGGTAAAAACGGTTTCAACACCTTTGCTGTATTAAATAAACCCGAATTCATACCTGCACCCATGCTATTTGCTAATGGCTGTAAAAAAAGCAATGCATTTCGCTCATCAAGACTTGCTAGCTTTTGGTCCAATGACTCTGCTAACATCAAACTTCCTATACACAAAACTACAAAAACTACGATCAGTTTTTTTATCATCTTGTCCTCCAATATGTTAATTTAGGGAAACATTTTATATGCTCCCTATACTTTATTTTTACTTTTAAATACTATCGCACAAGTAGAGTACTCTGGCTCGAGCATTCCACTTTCTGTTGTTGAAATACCTATTGTTTCAGCGTCAAGCAGTTCTAATACTTGTTTCTGTTCCAATATATTAGGCAGTGCTTCATATCCAAAGCTCAATCTTTTACCGGGATAATCCTTTGTAAACTCTTTCTCATGGCTTTGGTCTATTGCATTCTCAATACCCATTTCTAGCCTTACCATAGCATGAACCTTTGCAGCCAGAGCTTCCGTGAGGGCTGCACAAAAACCATGCCAGTAAAAGTATTCAAGGTATTGACTATTTTCTTTAAGCTGTTTTGCTTTTTCGACTGCATTTTGACCTAGTGTTACGACCTGAATAGATATTGTATCAGAAATATCTACGTTGTGGTCTTTGAAAGTAATCAAAACGTCATCTTTGTTTGGCATGTTTATTTTGATGATGCCTTGTGTATTCAGATGTTGAGCTCTAAAGTGCCCATAAATAAAAGCTGGAGACAATATTTTCATTGAGTCTTTGCTCATTTGATCCAGCTTATTTGTCAATTCTTTGAGCAATTCAGGATCATTTTTAAGCATATCCGGCTTTATTTGCCAGGCGGTATAGAATAAAAATTTTATGTTTATCCAATCTATAAAGTTTTCTATTGGGACCGATTTGCTAAAATACAATTTACAATCCTTTTAACCTATCATTTGTGGTCTTCTGATGATCCTATTACTTGTATAAATTTCAGACCAGCAAAAGCATCTTTGCCATAGTAAACATTACCATCATACTCTTTTTGTAAATCATTTTCAACAAAATCTTTGTTTAATGCAGCACCTCCACAGATTACGGGAATAGATATATCTCTAGATTTTAAAAACTGGAGTGTTTCTTTCATATATTCGGTAGATTTTATCAATAAAGCACTCATGCCGAGACAGCTTGGATTATATTTTAAAATTGCTTGATATATATCTGTAGGGCTCTGTTTTACTCCAATGTCATAAACTTTGTATCCGTTGTTTTCGAGTATTATTTGTACCAAGTTTTTACCTATATCATGCACATCACCTTGAACAGTTGCTAAAAGCATTGTAGAATTATGTCCAGTAAAAGAGAGAGAGCTATCGTCTCCCGCCAAACTATTAGCGTCAAACTTCATGATATCCACTGATTTTTTAATAGTCTCTGCAGACTTTAGGACAAATGGCAGCTGAATTTTCCCAGCCTCAAACAAGACCCCGACTTCTTTCATAGCTGGCAATAAAATGTCATTTAGTATCTGTCCATGCGTCATTGTTTTTAATAGCTCTGCAATACTTTCGTCTACAGCGGCTATTCTGCCTTTGATTACAGCATCAAACAATTTTTTCCGGTTATCAAAATGACACTCTACAGGGGCAAGGCTAGGAGAAGACGAAAGTTTTGCTACATCATCATCAAAAGTCAGGTTTATTACTTTCAGTAAAGGGTCTCCTGTAAGATCATTATTGTATATCAAATCGCGACACATTTGTATTTCAGAATCATTAATATCATTTATCGGTAAAATCTTTGAAGAATCCACTATCGCCGCAGTAAGTCCAGAAGATACACATTCATTTAAAAAAACAGAGTTTAATATTTTTCTTGTTTTGGGATTTAAACCAAAAGAAACATTACTGACCCCCATGATAGTGTTTATTTCTGGCAAATGTGTTTTTATATATTTTATCGTCTCTATAGCTTCTTTTCCTGTGTTTCTGTATTCTGCGTCACCAGAAGAAAGAGCAAATGTCAAACAATCTATAAAAATACAATTTCTTGGAAAGCAAAGCCTCTCACACAGATTAATAAATCTGTTTACTATCTTTAGTTTATGATCTTTTGTCTTTGCCATACCATCTTCATCTATAGTCAAACAGATCAAAGCAGCATTCATATTTCGACTCAATTCGATGAACTTTACTACCTCATCTTCACCATGTTCAAAATTTGTTGAGTTCACTATCACTTTTCCAGATGTATATTTCAACGCAGTTTCTATAGCGCTAAAATTTGACGAGTCTATCATCAAGGGAGCTGTGAGTGTTTTGTTTAACAATGGAATAAAACTTGCCATATCATTTGCCTCATTTCTGTCTAGGTGTGCAAGATTTATATCCAATACATGAGCACCTTCATCCTGTTGTCTGATGCAGGCCTCGACCATAGCTTCCCAGTCATTGTTGACTAAAAGATTTTTAAATTTTTTGCTACCATTCACATTTGCCCTTTCTCCTATCAATAGAGGAGCAGGCAATGTTTTGATATCTTGTGAAGAGTAAAGTGAGGTCAAATACGCCTCACCGATAAAGCCTTTAGAGTCGAGGTATACAGATGTGTTTGAGTCTCTTGAAATTTGGTTAGCTAATTCTTCAATAAATTCAGAGGTTGTACCACAGCAGCCACCAATGCCATTTATTCGATATTTACGTACTAAATCTCTACAGGTTTCTCCAAACTGTAAAGGTGTCAGATCGTATGTCAGCTTGCCATCTTTTATTACTGGTAAGCCAGCGTTTGGTAAAACAATGATATTCAAAGGACAATTTTCAGATAGGATTTTTACAAAAGGTTCTATCTTGTGAGGACCCGTACCACAATTTATGCCTAGTCCATGTATAGGCATATCTTTGAATGTATTGATAAACGTAAGCAAATCCATGCCTACTAGTAAGTAACCATTATCCTGAATGGTGCATTGCAAAAAAACAGGTATATCTTTTTTAAGTTTCTTTTTTACGTCTAGAACAGCTTTTAGGGCTATTTTTATCTGTAGTGGATCTTGACCTGTTTCTATTTGTATCAGATGAACACCTTCTGAAATAAGGCACTCTGCTTGTAAAAAATAGTCATGATACAATTCTTCAAAGCTTATCTGTAAAAGAGTAGGTAGCTTTGTGCCAGGTCCAATACTACCCGATACATATCTAGGCTTGTCACTACTTGTAAATTTTTTTACTACATCTAGAGCAAGATTCACACCCGCCCTATTGATTTCTTCTGCTTGATCTGAAAGATTAAACTCTTTTAAAAGATAAGGTAATGCCCCGAAAGTGTTTGTCTCTATAATGTCAGCACCTGCACATAAAAAGCTTTCATGTATTTCTTTTATAAAATTCGGGTTTAAAATATTTATATATTCATTACATACTTTTCCTTTAAAATCAATAGTATCTATGCCTTTTTTCGCTATAGAAGTCCCCATAGCACCGTCAAAAATAACGATTTTTTTCTTTATTAACTCTAAAAAATCCATATCTATCTTTTCTCCATAAACTACATCTTACCACACATTTATTTTTTAAAATTTTGTCAATCTTTTTTTGCTAATATGAGCAAAAAAAGACCATCGTCTATCTACCAATAAATAATCATTTGACAAAATTTTCGATTTAAATTTTTTGGAAAAAAAACACTGAGGTGCCTTATGGAAGAAAATAAAGTGATCTTTTCAATGGATAGAGTTGGAATGATTTACCCGGGAAATAAACAAGTTCTACGTGATATATCTTTAGGATATTTTTATGGAGCAAAGATAGGTGTACTCGGCTTGAATGGTAGTGGTAAAAGCACTTTGCTTCGGATCATGGCTGGGGTGGAAAATGACTATGTGGGGCAAATTTCAAAGAGCAAAGGGTACACTGTAGGATATTTAGAACAGGAGCCATTGCTAGATCATTCCAAAACGGTTCTTGAAATAGTAGAAGAAGGGTGTCAGGAAGTAGTAAATTTATTAAAAAGATATGATGAAATAAACGACAAATTTTCAGAACCGATGTCTGAAGATGAAATGAATAAACTATTATTAGAACAAGGACAGCTCCAAGATGAGCTAGATGCTACTAATGCTTGGGATATTTCTAGTCGATTAGAAATGGCAATGAATGCGATGCGTTGCCCACCTTCTGATATGCCAATAAATCTAATTTCAGGGGGAGAAAAAAGGCGAGTAGCTTTGACCAGATTGCTACTTTCAGAGCCAGATATTTTATTGCTAGACGAGCCTACAAACCACCTAGATGCTGAAACTATTTTATGGCTAGAAAAGCACCTCAAAGACTATAAAGGGACAGTGATCGCTGTCACCCACGATAGATACTTTCTGGACCATGTAGCAGGCTGGATATTAGAACTAGACCGAGGACATGGTATACCCTGGAAAGGAAATTATACCTCGTGGCTAGAACAAAAATCTCAAAGACTTGCAATCGAAGAAAAGAAAGAAGTAAAAAGGCAACAACAAATCGCTCGGGAACTAGAATGGATTAGAGCCACCCCAAAAGCAAAACATGAGAAAAATAAAGCTCGAATAAAAAATTATGAAGCTCTAGTAAGACAGAATATAGAAAAAAGAATGGAAACAAACGAGTTACACATACCTGTGGGTCCGAAACTGGGCAATAATGTTATCAAAGTAAAATCACTCGCAAAAGCATATGAAGAAAAACTTCTGTTTGAAAATCTAGATTTTGAGCTCCCTGCTGGAGGTATTGTAGGTATTATCGGTGCAAATGGTGCTGGCAAAACGACACTTTTTAGATTAATCACAAAGCAAGAACATCCAGATAATGGACACATAGAAATAGGTGAAACAGTAAAACTTTCTTATGTCGACCAAAACAGGGATTTAGATACAGACAAATCTATTTTGGATATCATAGGACAAGACAGAGAGATAATGAATGTTAATGGAAACGAAATCAATGTCAGACAATATATTTCTTGGTTCAATTTTTCTAGTGCTGATCACAGCAAAAAGATCAACGAACTATCTGGTGGAGAAAAAAACAGGGTGTATTTAGCACTAACTCTACAAGCCGGCGGAAACGTATTATTACTAGATGAGCCTACTAATGACCTTGACGTAAACACTATCAGAGCAATGGAAGAAGCTTTACAAAACTTTCCCGGCTCAGCTGTGGTAATCAGCCATGACAGATACTTTTTAGATAGAATTTGCACACATATATTGGCTTTTGAAGGTGATAGCTCTATAAAATGGTACGAGGGAAATTTTACAGAATATGAAGAAGATAAACTCCGAAGGCTCGGTGAGAAAGCAATGATCCCAAAAAGAATCACATATCGAAAGCTAACTCGTATCTGAGAATAAGAAAAAAATAAAAAGGAGGCATAATGTTTTCAAGCAAAGAAATTCGTCAACAATTTATAGATTTTTTTACCAACAAGGGACATGTTTTTGTAAAATCATCACCAGTAGTACCAGCAGATGACCCAACATTGTTGTTTACCAATGCAGGAATGAACCAATTTAAAGATATTTTTTTAGGAAAGCAAGAGCCCCAGTTTCCTAGTGTAGTTAATAGCCAAGTTTGCATTAGAGCAGGCGGAAAGCACAATGACCTTGATGAGGTCGGAAAGGATGGTTATCATCACACATTATTTGAGATGCTCGGAAACTGGTCATTTGGACATTATTACAAAAAAGAAGCTATCAAATGGGCATGGGAGCTTCTCACAGAGATATGGCATCTCCCAAAAACAAGGCTTTATGCAACAGTACATGAATCTGATGATGAGGCGTACAGTTTTTGGAAAACAGAGACAGATATCGAACATACACATATATCAAAACATGGAGATAAAGACAATTTTTGGGAAATGGGTGAAGTGGGACCTTGTGGTCCATCTTCCGAAATTCATATAGATATGGGTAAACATTCTTGTAATCTGGATCACGAAAAAGATCATGTTTGTGGAGTCAATGGTGAGTGCCATAGATATTTGGAATTATGGAACCTGGTGTTTATGCAATATTTGAGAAACACTGATCGATCATTGACACCACTCAAAAGCAAATATGTGGATACAGGGGCGGGGTTTGAAAGACTATGTAGAGTTTTGCAAGGTGCAGATTCAAATTACGAAACAGATGTATTTTCATCTATAATAAATGAAATAAAACTATTAAATAATTCTACATTAGCAAAAACAGAAGAGACAAAAGAGCAAAGTATAGCTTATCGAGTCATCGCAGATCACATCAGGACATTATGCTTTGCTATAGCAGAAGGCTGTATTCCTTCAAATGAAGGTAGAGGTTATGTCATACGTAGGATCCTTCGGAGAGCTGCTGGATATGGAAGGAAAATCAATTTAAGTGAGCCTTTTTTATACAGACTGGTCGATGCTGTCTCAAATCAAATGAGCGACTATTTTGATATATTAAAAAATCAAACAGAATTTGTTAAAACAATAATAAAAACAGAGGAAATAAAATTTAACCAGACGTTGGACAAGGGATTGAGTTTATTTGATGAACTAAAGAAAAAGTTGGATAGCAACGTTATCTCAGGAAAAGAAGCTTTTCTCTTGCATGATACATATGGATTTCCACTTGATTTTACAAAAATATTAGCAGATGAAAATGGCTTCACGGTGGATGAGAATGGTTTTGTAGATGAAATGGAGAAACAAAAGCAGAGAGCTCGAAATGCATCAAACTTTAAGCTACAGCTAGATGATCTAAAATGGGTCATTTTTAATCAAGATCTTTCTACAAAATTTTTGGGTTACTCCGCAAACAAATGTGAGGCTTCTATCTTAAGGTACGCTTTTGTTGATGAGACTGAGGTTCGGATAATTTTAGACAAAACAGTGCTGTATGCTGAAGCAGGTGGACAGATTTCTGATAGAGGTACGCTTTTTAATGACGACACCGTGATCAATGTATTCAATGTTCAAAAAGAAGGAGACGTTTTTGTTCATTATGGGCATTTGGCAAAAGGAAAAATAACAAACCAGCAGTATATGGTCAAATATAACAGCGATTTTAGAGAAAAAATTATTAGAAATCATACTGCGACACATTTGTTACATGCTATTTTAAAAGACGTATTAGGACCTCATGTTCAGCAAAAAGGATCGATGGTTACAAACACAGGTTTACGATTTGATTTTATGCATACAGCAGCTATGACGAGAAGTCAAATAAGAATTGTTGAAAAAAAAGTTAATTACCATATTAGAAATTGTACTATGTTAAAAACCTCCATAGAAAATTTTCAAGAAGCAAAAAGAAAAGGTGCCGTAGCACTTTTTGGTGAAAAATACGGAGATAAGGTTCGTGTGGTTTCTATAGGAAATATTTCTACAGAGCTATGCGGTGGTGTTCACGTTCATAAAACGGGACAAATCGGTTATTTTAAAATAGTCAGCGAAGGCTCGATAGCCTCTGGAGTCAGAAGAATAGAGGCAGTAACAGGTAGTGGTGCCGTAAAACATGCTTTGAAAAACGAGGCTACTTTATCTAAAATTTGTGATTTGTTATCTGCAAATGAGACAAATGTGATAGAAAAAATAGAAAAAATAATTGAAGATAATAAAAGCTATCGGTATGATATTGATATCCTAAAAACTAAAAATTCCTCATTGTTTATTGATGAACTCGTTTTAAATGCAGTAAAGATTAATTCTATTAAATGTGTATACAAACTATTGACTGTCAGCAACACTACAGAACTAAAAACTATGGGTGACCTACTAAAAGAAAAAATTATTTCAGGGATAGGTGTTTTAGTCTCTGAAATTGAAGGTAAAGTGACTATTCTCTCTGTAGTAACAAACGATTTGATTACTAAATTATCAGCAGGAAATGTTGTAAGCAAACTGGCTGTGATAGTGGATGGTAAAGGTGGTGGTAGAGCTGATCTAGCTATGGCAGGCGGTAAAGCTATAGACAAGATTGGCGACTTGATGAACGAAATACCAAATGTGTTATTAGAACTGACCAGTGAAAAAAATATTGTTCATTAGGTTGAGCTCACTAGGTGATATCGTACTGACAGAGTCATGCATCCGCCTTGCTAGTTTATGTTTTCCAAATCATGAAATACACTATCTGACGAAACCTGAATATGGTCAGATGATAGAGGAGTGTTTTCAAAAAACTAGAGAGGTGACAGGCTATGAGGAAAACAAAAATTTAGTTCACAAAGTGTATCTTTACCAAGATAAAATCAATCTTTTAAAAAAATTAAGAAAAGAAAAGTACGACTTTGTGGTAGACTTGCATAATAAATTAAATACTCTATTGATAAAAATATGCTGCAAAGGCAAGAAAACTATTACTTATCAAAAACAGCACTTTACACGATGGCGTATGGTAAAACAAATATCAAAAAGGCAAATAGATTCTGTAGTATGGAATTACCTCAAAACTAGTGAAAAAATAAAACTGTTGGCTCACAGTAATGATAAAAATAATTGTTTACCAATTCAATTAGAGCATGCAAAGCAATTTCACTATCCTATTTTGACACCAAATACAGACACAATAAATGTGGTAAAGGAAAAGTTTTTGAGCTATGGTATTCCTTTTGATAGGTATTTAATAGGCGTATTCCCAGGTGCTAGCCATCTGACAAAGCAATATCCTGCTGAAAAGTTTATAAACTTTATTAATAATGTCCCTGACAGTTGGAAATGCTGTTTTTTAATCATGGGAGATTGGAAGGAAAAGCACATTTTCTTAAAAATGAAATCATTGTCTGATGTCAAACTTTTTGATATGGTAGGAGTTTTTAATATCGTTGAGCTTGTAGCAGCTATTTCCTTGCTCGATGTTGTCATCTCAAATGATTCAGGACCTATGCATGTAGCCGCATCATTAAAGAAACATCAGGTTGTTTTATACGGGGCCACTCACACCAGACTCGGGTTTAGACCTCTGAATGACAAGGCTGTGATAATACAAAAAAATATCGCTTGTCAGCCTTGCTCTTTGCATGGAGGCAAAAAGTGCAAAAAAAATACGATGGACTGCTTTAAGAAAATACCAAGCTCTGAAGTATATGAAGTTTTTAAGAAAACGCTCGAGAACATGATATTAGAATAACACACGAGAAAAAAATGTAGCGGACTCAGTTTGCCGTTTATCCGCACGAAGTCCCCTCCGAGCTACGACAAAGTGTCGTTGTGCTTTTCCCGCTTCTATCCTGCTTATTTTAGGGATCGGTACAGGAGCCGTACAGGGAAGGTATCAGAAAACTAGACTTGGTGCGGGTTTTTCGATTTGGAAATTGCTGCTACGGGGATGCTGATTTGTCGTAGCCCCTCAGAGCTCCGCTACGGTATCGGGCGATGTTATCGATTGGAGGCGGGGATGCTGATTGTGTCGTCGACCATCCAATCGCCATAATTTTGCAAAAAAAAAGAAGGAGGGATTCATTGTCTGTCTCCCTCCTAGCTTTTATTAAAAAGTTGTCGTTAAAACTTTGTTTTTTATTTCATCAACAGCATTTTATTGACTATAGTCTCATTTGCTGTTTGAACCCTATAAAAGTATACGCCACTGGTCACTGATTTACCATATTGGTCTATTCCTGTCCAAATCACAGTGTTGTTTCCTGCTTTTACTTCATCGTTTAATAGTGTGTTTACCAGCTGTCCTCTGATGTTATATACCTGGATAGATACATGGCCATCTGTAGGCATATTGTAGCTGATAGTTGTCTCAGGATTAAATGGATTTGGATAGTTTATCGTAGATAGTCTAGAAGGCAAAATAGATCCTCCACCACTTTCATCATTTGATATATCTATATAGGCTCTCAGCATATAAACACCATTGTCGATTATTGAGAAAGGACCTGTCTGTGCAGCTCTAAAGTACGACATTCCTGATGTGCTATCATCAACACCTATTCTGGATGCATTCGCAGGACCGTTAAATCCTATAAAAAATCCTCTGTCTGCAGGTATATGTAGAGCATCGTTGTCATTTAAGACTACATAGTTCCATCCTAGATTATTTGCGACTCCACCTGGAACACTTTGTGAATACACCATTTGGTTTGGTATAGGATTACCTTGATCATCAGATTCGACATCCCATACCTGCAGCATCAAAGTGCCACCCATGACTTGTGTGAGATAAAACGACATCGCCATTACATGGTATCTACCTTCTGTGTGGTTTGATTGAGTAAAATAATTTAGCCATGTACCTGCTCCAGTAGTAGCCGCTTCATCCTCGCCATCATCATGTGAAAGCAATACTACACTAGGTGCTACTAGAAAAACAGAAACCGTGTTTGTAGGATCAGAATCTCCCTCTGCATATGTAGCGATGACTTGATATTGATTTATGTTGTTTAACAATGGAGTTTCGTCAATATATGTGGTAACATTGTTTCCTAATGCAGCTATTTCTACAAAGTCATTAGTAGCCGCTTTTCTCAGTACTTTGTACCCTGTGTGATCAAAGTCATTTCTTGTATTCCTTGTTCCCATATTTCTCTGTAAATGAGCATCTGGGTCTACATCATGACCATATTCCTCTCCATAAAATGGAGTATAGCCATTGCTCAAAACTATAGCATTACCACTTTGATCCTCTGCATAACCTCTGACCATAAAATTGTTTGGGAATTGAGCTGAAAGAGTACGCCAGCTACCATATTCCTCTTCGACATATATTAAATTTCCAAACTGATGTAAAACAGGTCCACCATCTATAGCTGCCGCAAACATACCCGGCAATACTTCCATATATACACCAAATCTTAATTCGGTATTTTGCTCTATAGGTACTGGAGTATTCATTACGACTTCGTTCCATTGACCTGCTACTAGTGATTGTGTGATTGGTTGATCGAGAACTAGGCTACCAGGGTTTGATACACCGTTACCTCCTGTCCATACTTTGAGTGTGTGATTAGTAGGACCGTTTTCTCTATGGTAAAACGCCACCTTTGTGAGGTTTCCACCAAGCACTTGAAACTCGTTTAGCTGACTATGACTAAATCTGTTCGATGGGATGATGATGTATGGATTGTCATAATCCCAGCCGATTGCATCGATATTGTCCATCTTGGAATGAGAAAACCACCCTGGTTCAAAATCTTCTATATGGTTTACACTTTTCCAGCTCATTGAAACTTTGTTATCTGCTGTGATTTCTGCGACTATATCTCTAGGGGGAGGTAACACTACTATCTGATATATTGTGAAATTGTCTATCATCATACCTTCACCTATCACAGGCAACGTCTGTGTCCTCAGGTACCAACGAAATTGTACGCTACGGCCACGAAAGTCACTGATCAATCCTTCGAGACTATATGAATCTACCATCGAAGCCCAGCTAGGAGGAAGGTCTACATAGATATAGTTTGGCATGCCTGGTGTGCCATAAGGATTGGACATAGCTCTCCATGGTCCATCTTCGACACGGATTTCCCATCCCCAATAATTTCTAGTAGCATCTGTGCCGCCCGGATTAAAACTACCTGTTACCATAAAGTCCGCTCGGATTTCACCGTATTCTGGTAATTCTACCCAGTCTGAGTATAAATAGTTAAACATATTTTCTACATAGCTGCCTTGTTCTGTTTGACACTTGTAAACATGAGTGGGTGAAGGAGCATTTGACTGAGTACCTATATGCCAAAAGTCACCTACTGGTGGTTTGTGTGAACCTATTGTCATCCCCTGCATGTCACCGTCATCAAAGTTGTGACTAAATGTACCAAGGTTGATATTGTCCACTACGATACCAAAAAGAGCAGGATCATCTGCAGTACTATACGCAGGGTCAGAACCAAATATCCAGCGGATATAGACAGACTGACCGGCATATGCACTCAAATCAAAAGAAGCTTCTAACCAGCCTCCACTACTACCACCCCAGCCAGGAATGCCGGCACCCTCTCCATTGTAACCGAAACCATACATTGATGTCGCGTTATAAGCAGGGCTGGTAGGCTGTAATACGACCCATGTCTCTCCATCTGTAGAAATACGAACGTTTGCTCCATCCCATCCATCATACTCCTGATAAACGTCCAAATCTTCGATACGCCAGTTTACATCGAAAGTAAGAGTGGGACCGGATGTGGGAACTGTGATCAAAGGTGTCTGCAAATAAATCAGCTGGGCATTTGTATACCCATTTAATGCAGGATCACCCATCCACCAACTATGTCCACTGCCTCCATGAGTAAGTGCAGCATTGTTGGTCAAATGCCAATTGTGGCTAGGTACTTGTCCATCCTCAGAATACCAAGCACCTTGACCATTTTCAAAGGTCTCTTGAAACCATACGGTTTCATAACGCAGATTGGGAGACTTTGTCGCATTACTATTGTGTCTCATAGGGACTGCTTCCACTATGCCCGCAACTAAAAAGCTCACCAATAACAGACTAAAAACTAAAATCAAAATAAGTTTCTTCATTTCAAACTCCTTCGTTATATTATTTCGAGACCATCTTATTTTAAAGATGATTTTTGTCAAATATTTTTTTTTATGAAATGGAAATATTTGACTGATATTTTTTTCTTGACAAAAAAGCTAAATACAAAATAGTGAAACCATGATAGATTTGAGCTCATGGAGAGTAATATGAGAATTGATGGTAAAAAGCTTTCAATAGGATATAGTAACTCCAAAAGGTTAATAGAAGATAACATGTACTTTATAGATAGCTCATTATTTATAAAGGATAAGGAAAACAATTCATCATATATGAATTTGTGCCCATAAGAAATCTATAGGAGTCAAAATGACAGATATTCAAATAGCAAGAAAAGCCGAATTGTTACCAATAGGTAGAATAGCAAATAATTTTGGAATCAGAGGAGATTATTTAGAATACTATGGTATGTACAAGGCAAAAATTTCTGATAATCTCTACAAGGATCTAAAAGATAAACCTGATGGGAAGTTGGTTTTAGTTACAGCTATAAACCCCACCCCTATAGGTGAAGGTAAAACCACGACATCAATAGGTCTTTCTCAAGCATTAAATAAACTAGGAAAAAAATCTTGTGTTACTCTAAGAGAGCCTTCCTTGGGCCCATGTTTTGGTATAAAAGGTGGAGCTGCTGGGGGTGGATACTCACAGGTTGTTCCGATGGAAGATATAAACCTTCATTTTACAGGTGATTTTCACGCTATTACTTCAGCAAATAATTTATTATCAGCACTGATAGACAATCATATCCAACAAGGAAACGAGCTAGGAATAGATCCACGCAGGATTACTTGGAAAAGGTGTTTGGACCTTAATGATAGAGCGCTACGTAATATTGTGATAGGACTCGGAGCAAAATCAGATGGCACACCCAGGCAAGATGGCTTTATGATTACAGTCGCATCAGAGGTCATGGCAATACTGTGCCTTGCTGAAAATCTGTCTGATTTGAAAGAAAGACTTGGAGACATCATCATTGGGTATAGCTATACAGGCGAAAAAATTACAGCACGTGACATAAAGGCTCATGGCAGCATGACAGTGCTCTTGAAAGATGCAATAAAGCCAAATTTAGTTCAAACTTTAGAAAATACTCCTGCCTTGATACATGGTGGACCTTTCGCAAACATAGCACATGGTTGTAATTCTGTCAGAGCGACAAAAATAGCATTAAAGATGAGTGACTACTGTGTAACTGAAGCCGGATTTGGAGCTGACCTCGGTGCCGAAAAATTTATGAATATAAAATGCCGCAAGGCGGGACTGACTCCTGATGCTGTAGTAATAGTGGCCACTATCAAAGCACTGAAATATAATGGTGGTGTCGACAAATCTGCTTTAAATGTAGAAAATACCGATGCAGTTAAAAAAGGAATAGTTAACCTTTCAAAACATATCGAAAACATCAAGAAATTTAATGTTCCTGTTGTCGTGACGTTAAATCACTTTCAGACAGATTCTGATATTGAAATAGACATCGTTCGCAACGAGTGTGAAAGACATGGAGCTGATTTTGCAATTTCTCATGTTTGGGAAAAAGGTGGTGATGGAGGCATAGAGCTGGCAAAACTTGTTATCAATGCTGCGGAGTCAAGCTCAAAAAGTTTTCAATATTTATATCCTGATGATATGCCTTTGGCTCAAAAAATTGAAACTATCTCAAAAGAAATATATGGAGCGAGTAGTGTCACTATTATCCCTTCTGCAAAATCAGAAATAAATAAAATAACAAAAATGGGGTATGGAAAATTACCTATTTGTATGGCAAAAACACAATATTCTCTGTCAGATAACCCAAACAAACTGGGGAGACCAGAAAATTTTGAGATATGCGTGCGTGAAGTCAAATTAAGTGCTGGTGCAGGTTTTGTGGTGGCAATAACGGGAGATATCATGACCATGCCCGGATTACCCAAAATACCATCTTCTGAGTTTATTGATATAGATGAAAATGGTGAGATTTACGGATTGTTCTAAAATCATCTGATTGATGCTACGGAGTTGGATACGAGGGAATGATACAGTGGAAAATGATTGGTTGAAAAGAACAGAGCTACTTTTAGGTAGAGAAAACATTTCAAAGCTTCAAAAAACTAGTGTCACAGTAGTAGGTCTTGGAGGGGTCGGTTCTTATGCTACAGAAAGCCTTGTCAGAGCTGGTATAGGAACAATTCAACTGGTAGATTATGATATCGTCAGCATGAGTAATATAAATAGGCAGTTGTTAGCCACTCACGCTACTGTAGGTCTATTTAAAACAGAAGTTATGAAAACTAGAATGCTACAAATAAATCCTGAATTAAAAATCAAAATATATTCAGAATTTTTGAATGAAACCAATAGAAAGGAGGTTCTTCAGAATTCAGATCATATTTTGGATGCTATAGACAGCATCGGTCCCAAGATGGGTTTGATAAAAGATTTATGTGAGCAAGAAATACCCTTTATCTCTGTTCTCGGTGCAGGAAATAGATTAAATCCAGAGTTTATAAAAATAATGTCTATCTGGCAGACAAGTGGCTGTCCTTTTGCAAAAAGGTTAAAAAAACTGTTGAGAAAATATGATATTTTAAAAGACTTTCTTGTTGTGTTCTCAGAAGAAAAACCTTTAAAAATATCAAAAAATGAGCATAGTCTCGTTGGTGATAATGCTTCAGATAAAATAAATTGTTCTGAAAAAAACTGTGATGCTACGGCAGAGCCAGACTTGCTGTACCTTCCAAAGTCACTTATTGGTTCGATATCTTATATGCCCGCAATAATGGGTATGATGGCAGCTAGTACTATAATCAGAAATATTGTTAGTAATCATTGTGACGATACTAATAAACAACAGCTTTAAAAGAGGTCAATATGAATTTTTATATGCCTACAAAAGTATATTTTGGCAAAGATGTAGTATCCCGTTTTGGTAAAGAAGTAACGAAATATGGTAAAAAGCCACTAATTGTCACTGGACAAACCTCAGCAATAAAAAGTGGGGTATTAGATGACTTGTTACCTATCTTGAATGAACATGACATTAAATATGTTATATTTAACAATGTAGAGGAAAACCCTGATATTCTCTCGATTGAAAAAGGACGCGATGCATTTTTAGGTAATTCTGTTTCAAAAGGAATAAATGAGACTATGACGTCAGATAACAGCTGTGATTTTATTATAGCTGTAGGTGGTGGTAGTCCCTTAGATGCAGGGAAAGCCATCTCATTGATGACAGCAAACAACCTTTGTGCACATGATATTTACAATTCAACCCTTCATAAAAAAGGTTTTCCAATCATAGCTATCCCTACCACATCTGGAACTGGCTCTGAAGTCACACCCTACAGCGTGCTCAGTAACAATGAAAGTAAGCTAAAAGCAGGTTTTGGAAACGAATTGATGTTCCCAAAACTTGCTCTGCTCGATCCAAAATATACTTTATCATTGAGCAAAACTGTGACGAGAGACACTGCTATAGATGCTTTGAGCCACCTACTCGAAGGGCTTTATTCAAATAAGTATAATCAATTTTTGCTTCCTCTTATATATACGGGTGTTAAAATTATTTATGAAAATTTATCTGAATGTTTAAAAAATCTAGACGAGATAACATTTAGGCAAAACTTGATGCTTGCGTCAAATTATGGTGGCATCGTCATCGCTCATACTAGTACCACTCTCCAACATTCCATAGGCTACCCATTAACCACAGAATTTGGTTTGTCGCATGGTTTGGCAAACGGTGTCGTTATGAAGGAAATTATAGATATGTATGAACCACATATCAAAAACAGAATTGATGGCTTGTTTCAGTTTGTTAATATTTCAAAAAAGCAGTTTTTAGATTGGTTAGAGTCATTCGATATGAAGTTTGAAAAAATCATAGATGATGATTTTATTCAGAAAAGAGTTCCGGAAGTAATGAGCTCAAGAAATATGATGCTGAATCCATGCACAGTGAGTAGTGATGATATCATAAATATTTACAGAAAAATTTCACATTAGAAATGGTGGTTACTATTCTCATTGTGATGAATGCACCACATTTCTGGGATGGCATCTTACATGTTCGTCCAAAATATATTTCCAATCCATATGAGTATATATTTGTGTGGTATTGATGGATGTATGACCTAACAGCTCTTGAATAATCCTCAGATTTACTCCACCCTCTAGCAGATGAGTTGCAAAAGAATGTCTAAATGTGTGCGGAGTTACTTTTGTGTAGATCCCTTGTTGCAACAGTGCTACATGAATAGACTTCCACATGCCCATCCGACTAAATTTTTTTCCGAATTTATTCAAAAATATAGTGTCATCTGATTTGTTTTTTACAAAGAATATCCTGCTCTTTTGGGTATAATACTCCAGCAACTCTATCATATAATCTGATAAAGGTAAAAAGCGGTGTTTATTTCCCTTACCTTTTATGAGCATTAGCTTTTCCTCATAATAAATGCTATGAAAATTTAAGTTTATTAATTCAGATATCCTGATACCAGTAGAATAAAGTGTTTCTAGTATTGTTTTCGTTCTGATATCTTGGGGACTATCCATAGGGAAATTGTCCAGTAAATTTATCATTTCATCTGTTGATAGTACATCAGGAAATTGATAATCATATTTAATTGTTGGGATTTTTTCAAAATCAACCTTTTGTGAATAATCATGATTTTCTAGATATTTATAAAAAGAAAGCAATGAACTCCTCTTTCGCGATCTACTGCTAGGAGCAATACCAAATTTATTGAGTTCCGACAAGTACTTTATTATGTCATCTGTTGTGATCTCTAATATGTCTTTTTGAAAGTACTCAAAAAATAGATTTATATCATATATATAGCTATTGATCGTGTTTATAGAAAAGCCATCCTCAGATAAAAGAGAAAGCTTGTACATCCGTAGGGTATCCTTGACCCATTTTGCAGATGTCAAATATTTATTATCTTTGTTATCTCCAGTACTATCTTTAGACTCCTCACACTCCACAAGAGAGCTTTTCATGATAAAAGAGGGAGGCTTTTCATTATTTGATTTCATCGCTTAGTCTATTGTCTGATAATTTGGAGCTTCTTTAGTGATTTGAACGTGATGTGGATGGCTCTCCTTCAAACCAGCAGTAGTTATTTCAACAAACTTTGAATTTTTTCTCAGGTTATTTATATCAGGAGCTCCGCAATAGCCCATACCAGCCCTCAGAGCACCTAGTAATTGATATAAAAAATCTTTCACTGCTCCTTTGTATGGCACCATTCCCTCGACCCCTTCTGCTACTAGTTTATTTTGAGCGACAGTATTTTCTTGAAAATATCTATCTCCTGAACCTTTTTTCATTGCTGCTATTGACCCCATGCCTCGATATGACTTAAAACGTCGACCATTATAAAGCACAAACTCACCAGGACTTTCATCAGTTCCTGCTAGCATGCTACCTAGCATCACAGTAGACGCACCTGCAGCTATAGCTTTTACAATATCTCCTGAATATTTAATACCGCCATCTGCGATAACAGGAATACCAGCCTTTTCCGCAACTTCAACTACATCCATGATGGCTGAAAGCTGAGGAACACCTACTCCTGTGACAATCCTAGTCGTACAAATTGAACCCGGTCCTATTCCAACTTTTACACAATTTACTCCAGAATCTATCAAAGTTTTCGCAGCCTCTACTGTAGCTATATTACCTGCCACAATGTCAATATCAAAATTTTTCTTTATTTTTTCTATTGCTCTCAAAATGTTTACATGATGCCCATGAGCAGTGTCTATCACTAATAAATCCACGCCATTTCTAACCAGCTCAAAGGCTCTTTCCAAATAATCTCCACTCACACCTATTGCTGCACCTACCAATAGTCTACCCATATCATCTGTTACGGCATTGGGATATGATATCTTCTTTAAAATATCTTTTACGGTAATCATACCGACCAACTCTCCATCTGAATTTATTATGGGCAATTTTTCTATTCGATGTGTATGTAAAACTTTTTTTGCCTCTTCTATCCCAATTTCAGGATTTGCAGTGATCAATTTTTCTTTTGGTGTCATCAAGTCAGAAACTTTTTTTGACATATCAGTTTCAAATCGGATATCTCTATTAGTCAAAATACCCACAAGTTTCATATTTTCTACGACAGGGAAGCCTCCTATTTTGTACTTTTCTTTTTTTCGGAAAGCTTCTGCTATGGTTTCATCTTTCGTTAAAGAATATGGATTGTCTATTATACCGGACTCATATCGTTTTACATTTGCTACTTGTAGTGACTGCTCTACAATGCTCAGATTCTTGTGAATGATTCCGATACCACCCTCACGAGCTAACGCTATAGCCATCGTCTCCTCTGTCACAGTATCCATAGCTGCTGATATAATGGGAATATTTAATTTAATTTTTTGAGTAAGATATGTTTTCAAGCAAGCGTCTGCCGGTAAAACATTAGATTTTGAAGGGACTAATAGTAAATCATCAAAAGTATATGCCTTTTTTAATATCTTGTTAATCATAAAAATACCTCTTTGCTTCTTTTTTACTAAAAAAATAAAACCCTGATTTTAGTCAAGCATTATTTTTTTTGAAATAAAGCAACATTCTCTTTCTTGACATTTATTGACATAAAAAAAACACCTTGGTTCTTGGAGGAGCAAATTCGTAAAATCCATATCACATGAGAACGGATTATATTGCTACCTTCCATTAGGCTGAATAATGAGAATCAGCATGAAAGCCTTTTAAAAATATACCAATCCACTACTATCATAAAATCTCGAATAGTTTCAGAACTTTTGATATGTAGATCGTCATAGATTGTATTTGTTTCAAAATACCAGCTGTTGGAAATCAGCTCAAACCTAGAACACCACAATTCATGCTTAAACAGTTTTGTGACCTTTATTAGTATCTCAAAAATAGACTTAGAAATGTAATTTTTACGTGGATAGGTATTTTTAGAATTATTATTTAAATAGTTATGCTCTTTTTTTTTGCTTTGTAATCTTTGATGAATGGTCTCAACTAATTCTTGAAAACAGACTTTTTCTTTGTCAGCTACGTTCCATATTTTCCCAGTTGGAAATTCGCTTTTGAGCAGTTTTGTAAAAACTTCGGTCAATGTATCGACATTTAATAAGTTTATATATATCTGTTTGTTTGGCATAAATAATATTTTTTTATCAACTAATAATGTCAATGTATACGGAAACCCGAAATCATCTATTCCATATGTTATCGCTGGACGAACAATACAAGCATCTAAAACTCCATCAGAAACAGCTTTTTTAATCATAATCTCACATTGAATTTTTGTTTTATGATAAATGTTGTCCTCTTTGTATGCAGTGGTCATTGTAGCAGGCACTTCCTCTGGGATAGTCCCATACACTCCGACAGTAGAGCAAAAAATAAATTTTGTTTTATTCTTTATCGCATTGTTCATCAGTATTTCAGTAGCTACAACGTTTGTATTTATATATTCATTTCTATCAAACTTTCGCCCCCCCCGCAGCGCTCCTATATGTAGAATAAAATCAAAGCTATGAGTGTCTGCAAAAGAAACGAGTGCTTCTCTGTCAGAAATATCTAAATGTACAATATCTAAAATATTCTCAAATTCAGAAAATTTACTTTCATCTTTGGTAGGTCGAACGAGAGCAGTAATAGTGTAATCTTGGCATATCCTACGTGCTGTGTGTTTACCGATAAAACCTGTTAAACCAGTGAATAAAATTTTTTTTTTAAGCATAATAATTCTTTGATTTTTTTATAAATTGAACATTTTTTGAAGCATATTTTTCTTCTTTGGTTGAATATTTCTGTTAATATAAAAATGAGGAATATTTTCATTGTTAATCATTTTGCGAGGAAATTCTTTTGTAAGCAGTTCAGCTCTATCATTACCATGTTCTTTCCTGATTTGCTCTACTGCTATCGAAAAGTTATAGCTTCCTGATTTGCAATGACAGTCAGAACCTAAAAAATGAGCACAGCCTCTATCTAGCAGCTCCCAAGCAACATTTTTGATTTCCTTTCCCATAACGCCTAAAAGGCTACCAGTATTGATTTGCAAATAAATATCTCTATGCATCAAGTCCTCAGCTAATTCTGGTCTTTTGATAATTTCCAAATATCTCTCAGGGTGTGCAAGGATCGGCTTAAATCCTAATTTTACGAGTTTATACAAATTTTCATAAAAATCAAAAGTGAAGCCATTCATGCTGTTTTCGACAAGGATATATCTAGAACCATTTATCATAAAAGCATTTTCTTGTATATCGGCTACTGCTTGACTACCTACTAGGTACACTTCTGCTGCACAAAATGTCTCGATGGCATAACCTTTTTTTTTAATCAAATCATTAACATTATTATATGAGATCAATATTTTTTCCTTTGTATTTTCATAAAATCCTTTTTTAAAGTGAGGAGTAAAAACCACACTTTCTACATGTGCCTCTATTAATCTTTCTATATAATATTCGGAGATATCTATATGTGCAGATCCATCGTCTAAGCCGGGTAATATATGATTGTGAATGTCTATCATCTTAACACTGTAAACTAGTCATTAACTGAATTTTTGTCATGTATCGCATCAGCAAATTCTTTTATTAAACATGGGTTATCAATGTTCTCAAGGGCTGTACCTATCACAACAAAATTTGCTCCTGCTCTGACTTTTTCATTTGCGGTATCAGGTTTTTTAATACCCCCACCTACTATCAAGGGGATTTCTATATGCTCTTTTACAGCTTTAATCATTTCACAAGGAACATGATGCTCGGCACCGCTCCCTGCCTCTAAATATATTAATTTTTGACCCATGTATTGTGCTGCGAGTGAGTGAGCTATTGCTATATCGTTTTTCTTTCTGGGTATGGGAAAGCTATTACTCATAAATTGAACAGACGACATAGAACCTGATTCTATGAGCAAATAAGCAGTTGGTATCACTTCAAGTTTTGATTGATACACAAGAGGAGCCGACCGAACTTGCTCATTTATCAGCACTTGTGGATTTCTGCTGCTGAGCATGTTTAGCATGAGTAGCGCATCTGCATGAGGACTAACAAAATTAAATATTCCCGGAAAAATAATTAAGGGTATGTTGATATATTTTTTTATCTCAACGATGGATTGGGAAAATCTATTTTTGAGCATCATGCTACCTCCTATCAAGATTGCATCTGCTCCATTTTCTGCGTATGATTGTGCGATAGCAATAGCCTGAGAAATTTCTATTTTGTCTGGGTCTATCAAACACAAAAACGCAGGCTTGGTCTTTATAAGCTTAATTAAATAGTTGTATGTTGTTTCTTTCACGTTACCTCCAAATTTGTTTTTTTGCATGCTCGTTCTTTTTTGACGAAAACAAGCAATACAAAGAGCATACGAATATACAAGTTTCTAGACACTAAAATCATATATGATGCCATTGAAAACGAATACCAATACGATGATCAGCATGCATAGTTTCATATATTTTTGGATGTTTGATGAGATTTGTATCTCAAATTTATTTGATTCAGAGAATTTATTATGCAAAAATTTTTTCATAATCATTAAAAAAGTAAACAATGGTGCTACAATTACGATCCCTAATATAAAGAACAAAACAAATGGTATATATTTTAAAAAATAAAAAATGTACAAAAAAGAGATTAGTAGTATACTTAATAAAAACAAAAGCCGCATGGTATTGTCTTTGCCACATACGATAGGGATGGATTTCACATTTTCTCTTTGGTCTCCATAAAAATCTTCTATTGTTTTCACCCATTCTCTAATGAGAGTATATAGAAAAGCAAAACACGTCAAAGGTAATATATTTTTAAAATTTAAACTTATGATTGCTCCATATATGAATGTCGAACAAGCGTTCCAAGAGACAATTATATTACCCAACAAAAAGCTTTTTTTCAATAATTTTGCATATAAATATAAACTCGTCGCATTCATTATAGAAATTGCAATACAAAATATGTTTCTTGTAAAAAAAGCAAAAAAAATTCCTAATAAAAAAAGAATCACGCTGTATATCTTCACTTGCTGTAACGCAATGTCACCTTTGGGAAGGGGTCTGCTTGGTTTATTTACTTTGTCTATTTCAAAATCAAAATAATCATTTATTGCAAACCCACCTGCTGCAATGAGAAATGTCGAAATGCAAACGAAAACGATAACATGAGTGAATTCTCCAAGCCCGAAGAAATGATTTATTTTCGTATCATAAAAAGATAAATTGTTTAAATACCAAAACCCTATAAACGTATTACACATCGCAAACAAGCAATTTACTGGTCTGATAACTTTTATAAATGCATAAAATTTCATATTCTTTCTACGGTATTCTATCTTTTATCATGTTTACAAACTCTAAAAGATTGTCGTTATTTTTCATATTTTTTATTAGTTTGTAGGAGTCCTCGAGCAATTTATCAGCCATTTTTCTAGCTTTATCTAGTCCCATGATTGTAGGATATGTTGTTTTGTTGTTTTTGATATCCTCATAGGGCTCTTTCCCTAAAGTTTCAAAATCGCCCACATCATCTAAAATATCATCAATAATTTGATAAGCTAGCCCGAGATTCATGGCATAGGTTGACAATGTCTGCATAAGAGTATAGTCAGCGTTTGCACAGACACAAGCCATTTTTACGGCTGCATCTAATAGAGCACCTGTTTTCTTGCTATGTACGTATTTTAGCACATTGAGTTGTAAAACCTGTTTGTCAGAGGATAAGACATCGACCGTTTGACCTCCTATCATACCTCTCGTTGACACAGCTTGACACATAATCTGTATCAAGAACAATGCAGCTTCTTTGTTTTCGTATAGTGTTAACATTTCAAAAGCTTTGGTGAGTAATGCATCTCCTGCTAATATAGCTGTCGCAGGATCAAATTGGGTATGACAGCTGGGTTGTCCTCTTCTCTCTTTAGAATCATCCATTGAAGGTAAATCATCATGAATCAAAGATGCCGTATGTATCATTTCAAGAGCTGCTGCTACAGGCAATAGCGGCTTCACTACATCTAAACTATCCGTTTGTTTTAGCATTTCATAGGTTGCAAAAAACAATACAGGTCTCAATCTTTTGCCTCCACTAAAAATTGAATAGTTTATAGCTTGATATAACCTTTCTGGTTGTTCATTGCTATAATCTAGATATTTCCTAAGAGCTTCTTCAAAAATTTTCGTTCTTGAATAAAAATAAGATTTCAACATAACTTTTTAAACTCCTTTAATCATTTTTAACTAATTTTGAGTCATTTCAAAAAAATCAGAACACATTTTCCATTGTACAAAGTATTACAAGACCTGTTTTTGTCAACACTTATCTTTTATTTATTAATAATACCTTTAAACCTGTAAAGCTAGACTAATTTCTCTTCAAAGACGCGCACCTTTATCCGATGTGTATGAATTAGCTCATTGATGTAGTCTTGCATTTTTTCATAAATTAACTTTGTTGTAACTTGTGAAACGACATCATCTATAGGTCGAATTGCTCCTTGGAGTTTATCTATGATTTTATGTATATTCCAAATGCCTGATTCTATTTCGATAGGGTGTATGATATCGCCAATATTACTTCTTACTAGTATATCATATACTTTTTCTAAGCTGTTTCTATCAAGAAAGGAACTTATTCCTCTGGTATGATTAACGTACGGATCATTTGAATATCTTAAGACAAGAGTAGTAAAATCTACATTAGATTGAGCTTCATTAAACACCCTAAAAGCAGAAGTTCTATCATTTAAAACTATGGTTTGTAGTTTAAAGTGATCAGACCTTCTAAATAAGCTACTATTTTGTTGATAATAGTTTAATATTTCATTGTTCGTAATGCTTCTGATCTGGTTTTCACGAATATATTCGAGCATATAATCTATTATTTCAAACTGTTGATTTTCTCTAAGGCGTAACAACTCTTTATCCCATTGGTTTGTAAACTTTCTTTCATTAAAAAGATTGTTTTCATTGGCAAGGGTGATTATTGCTTTTTGCCCAATAAAGAGATTTATATAGTCTAACAATTCTTGATAAGATATGTTGTTCAAGCTGTAAATGTTGTACAAAGTTGCTAAGCGATCCATCAATTCTTCACCTATTAAACTATCACCTGTTAATCGATTGGTTACCAAAACTTCTTGTGAATTACTAATATAGCCATTATTAAAAATTCTATCTACTGTGAACAAATTTATTCTATTATTCCCGAGAATATTGCTATATCTCTGTTCTTTGAATTGTTCTGCTTTTTGATTAAATATCTCTTTGGAAATAAAGTCATATGCTTCCTTAAATGTGGGATTCACATCTCGATAATAAACTGAAAAACCAAAATCATTTTCTATAGGATTTGTTGCAAAACCTGTCTTAGATAGCTGCACCATATGATTTTGTAAATATTCAGGAGGGTTGTAAAAATTGATGATACCTACAAAGCCTGGTCTCATAACCTTTTTTGTTGGAAAAAAAGTATAATAGACTTCATCAAAATTATTCAATCTATTTAGTTCTCTAGTAGCTAAACGGCTCTTTTCTTCAGCATTTTCTTCTGAATAAAAAAAGTTTAAAGCTTTAAGTATAAATAACGGCTGAGTGTTAAAATAATCATCAATTTCTTTTTTTTCGACAGCAATATGCATTTCAGCATCTAAGTCAAAAAATAGTTCCAGCATAAGTCTATCTTTGGCGTAGCGTTCTTGCTTTTCAAACTGAGGATTTAATACATTTTTTGTGATACCTGTTTTGTCTGCATGAATCAACAAGATTTCTTGATTTATCATAAAATCGAGAATGTCTCTACTCCTTTCTTCATCAAAAAAACCGTATGTGTTTATAGAATATTGTTTCAGTTGACTCAATGTGATATTTCTCTCATTCACAATAGCAACGGTCGTGTTTTGGTCGGGGTAATTGGTTTTTGTATAGTAATACAGAGAAAAAATCAACAATCCCGTCACAATCATAATAAAGCCACTTCCTCTTTTTTTCATCATTACTCCTCAAAAATATTTTTTTTAAAGATTATCCTATCATTTTGCTTTACAAAGTATTATGGGATGATAAATGTTATCCCTTCTAATCTGTGAATCAATGTAGAATTCGGATTTACATTGTATAGCTCTTTTCCCGGCTCTAGAGTCGTGATAACCATCCTGCCGATGATATGTCTTCCCTCTATTGCCTCTCCTTTTTTAGCTTGCGTAAAAGTCCTAATTCCCCATATATTATGTAATACTATTGGTTCATCGTTCACGTATCCTAAATACAGCATTATATGCCCGGGTGTTCTAATTAAGGTCAGAAAAGGTATAGCTTTTGCTATAATTTCATTTTTTCTTTCCGCAATATCATTGAGATGACTCATATCATAAAATAAACCATATTCATACGCTTGTGCTCGACCATTTCTAGGCAATAAAATACCAAACCCTATAAAGAGATCCAGCAAGCTTTGCGAACAATCCCTATTAAAGTACATTCCTCCCCAGCCATATGTCTGCCCCATCATCTCATTACACAAAGTAGCAATGTTGTCGGCAGTCAAAGGTATAGGCATTTTATGGGAAATGGTCTTGGGTATCAAAAGGTGATCTGGGACAGCGATGCTCATACTGTTTTTCTTAAAAAAAAGAACTTCAAAAAAATCCTCTGATTCATTAAAAACTGAAAAAACTGTACCAATGTCAGCAGATGTCAAATAGCTATTATCAATATTAAAAAGTGGTTGTTTCTCTTTTGTGATCACTATCTGATCCGCGAGCATGACTTTTTCTATTAAGTCGTCTTCAATATACGCTATGAAACTACGAGGTACCCATCCACTGCATATATGCGATTCGATTAATGCCCAGCTTTGATTCTCATGGTAGATAAAGATTGGGGTACCTACAGGTATGGTAGAATTTTGCCAATAATCAAATGGATAGCCTTCACCCGCTATGTCAAAATCCAGAAAATAAGGTTTGAGTGTAGGCATCACTCGAATACTAGCAGGATTGAGCATAATCCCTCTTTTCATTGTGTTAAAACCTTTGTCCAAATCAGCCGTATCCTTTATTTCTCTGGCAAACTCTAGGTCTCTGACAAGCTTGTTTTCTCCTATTCCTGGCTGTGTAAACAACCGATGAATCTGGTTTTGGTAATATGTAAACGTATTATAAAGAGTTCCCTCAATAGGGATTATAGGTTTACCAACTTCTTCATCTAGAGAAAGCTGATTGTCTGTCCACACTCTAAAAAAATTATATTTTAGCTCTGCATAGAGATCGTCTTGTTTTTCTTTTGATACCATTTGTTGAAGTTTGTTTTTACTGTGGTCTATTGTTGAAAAAGAATTTGAGTCGTTGATTTCTAATAAATTTGCATAAAACAAAGGATCTTGAGAAAAATTTATCAAATCATCTATTTGACCTTGTAGTACTAATATATTTTTAGTGTGAGTAATGTCTCTATTATAAAAGCAGCTGGCTAGTACTAACAGCCCCATCATTAATAAATATTTTATGTATTTCATTTTCACTCCATTAGTTAAAAAAGATCGTTTACTGGATCCGTACTTACGTTGACCCATATTGGGTTTGTAAGAGCAAAATGTCCATCTAGGGTTCTTAACACGAGAATAACAAAAGACTCTTCATCGACTAATACTTCGATTCTATCTGTACTAATATCTAATTTTGATTTATATATTACTTTGCTATTAATTTTTCCTATTATCATCTGTAATATTGCTTTATTATCAATACTAGCATTCTCTACATTTTTTTTATCTTGTTTGTGCGATGTGGAGCGTTGTGTTTCTAGTAAATACTCGTATTGCAGCGTGATTTTATTATGATTATAAACGTGTACACTTTCTCCGATATGGTATTTTTTCTCATTGTAATTGATCGTAAAATTTAAAAAAGGCCCATTACTTATAATTATTCTTTTACTTTTTATACCTTCAATAGGATTATTGTTTTCGTATTGAAAAGCTGTAAAACATGCTCCAAACAATTGCTGTTTTCTACACATCAGCTTTATAAAAGGGATTTGTATCTGTTTCATAAACTGAAAATTACCATGAGCATCGTTCCCTGCTACGATATAGTATTTTTGCCCATTCAAAAGTAGTTTAAAATATTTGTTTATCAGATCTAGGTTTTCAAAAAAACTTAAACCATTGATTATTTGTAAGTACTCTACTTTGGAATCAGTAAAGTCCATTTCTGACCAGTTTCCTCTGTTTAACAATTTTCTCTGCAAATATGGTATTTTTTCAAATGGGTGAGCTGCAATTAATAGGGTCATGTTTTCTATATTATCTCTTTGAACCTTTTTTTCCTCTGAATCAGATAGCGTAATCGCTGTATTATTGATAGGTAACATACGGAGATCAATGTCAGGTTTATTTTGAAACCATTTTTCAGCACTGTCACCTTTTCCTATCATAAAATTTGGATAATTAATTGATAAAAGGTGAACATTTTGACCTAAACGATTACCTACAGAAACTTCTTCACCAAATTGTATTTTTGTTTCCTCATCAGATAATTGATGACATTCCCGTTTCAATATATTCCATTTACGATGTTCGTGATCTTGCTGTGTATAATCATCTATCATATCATCGAGATCATACGAGTGGTCAGTAACAAAAAACCAATCTAATCCCATCGTCTTTGCTATTTTTTTTGTCATTTCGAGAGGAGCTCCAAATTCTACTTGGTCAGAAGTAAAAGAGCTGTGATAATGAGTATCCCCGATATACCATCCAGTAGGGAAAACTTTTTCTTTATCACAAATGAAGACCTTGAAAAGATGAGGCACATTTCCATGAAAATTATCATTTATGTATCTTGTTCCATTTAATTTAAATTCTACAACGATACTGACATGTTGATTTATCCATTCTGCAACTACGTCGATTTCAAATTCATAATACCTTAGAGACTCATTACAAACGATTGTTTGCTCTTTGATATTAAATTCTTTTTTATTTCCTTTAAAAAACACAACAATACACACTTCTGATATGGAAATTGGGTACTTGTCTGCGTCTTTGATTAACAAAAATATGGGTATTTTGTTATGTGTTCTTTTTATCAAAACTCGAGTAGGCATATCAAACAATGCTTCTGCTTCCCTTTTGAAATATAGAGGATACAAGTACTTTAGATGATAGTGAGTTTCTGAATACAAAAGAGGAAAATACATCACCATACCATATCTATTTTAGTGCAAAAATTTTCTTTTTTAGATACCTTATCAATATATAAAATATCATCAACGCAAATACAAGATAATACTAACATTTTGATAAATTGAGATGAAGTCCATCCAAAAACATTTCTATCAAAAATAACAACAAAAAAACGCCCAATCCTTTTTGTAGTTTCCCTCAAAGCCACAAAATCTCCTATAAAGTTTTTTAGACAAAGCTATCAGTTCTATTTCTGCATCCCCATAGGCTGAACTACAGTTTAGTTAAATAGAACAAACCCACTACATTTTAATTATTCGCCCAACGACCCAGATACTATGATCAATGATTTTTTTAGTACCTAAATAGTCAAGTCTTTTTTTGTTTTTTTAAAAAATAATGCCTAAACCATTGAAAAAAATGTAGCCCCATCCTCCGCTACGACAAATCAGCATCCCCGCCCAAAATCGATAAAAAGCACCCAATTTCCAATCGAGAAAACCGCACCCAATCTAGTATTCTGACACCTTCCCTGTACGGCTCCTGTACCGACCCCTAAAATAAGCAGGATAGAAGCGGGAAAAGCACAAGGGGGGGACGACACTTTGTCCTTGATGTCGCGTTTCGACTAAACGCCACACGGGGTTCTCTCCGAAAAGTCGAAAAATAACCAATTTCTGTAGGAAGCGCAATTTTTCGTTCCACTATCGTATTAAAACCCAATATGTTACGGGACATAAAATTGAGTCCCCTACATCAAATAGGGGTTTTCAGAGGGGACTCCTACGGGACGGTGCCAATTTATCGACCAAAAGAAGATTTTTACTTAGAAACAAAAATTATTGTTGACAGAAATAGATTAAAAATATGTTTTACATTTTATGAATAACAAAATTGTAGTAGATGGTTTGGTAAAGATATATGGAAACCGTAGGGTCGTAGACGGGATAGGATTTGAGATAAAACAAGGCGAAATAGTAGGGATTTTAGGACCGAATGGTGCTGGGAAATCGACTACATTTTATATGATACTTGGTCTGGAAAAACCAAATAGTGGCAATGTTTTTTTCAATGACATTAAAATCACAAAGAAACCTATGTACAAAAGAGCACAGCTAGGTATGGCATATTTAGCACAAGCTCCATCTATTTTCCACAAACTGACAGTAGAGCAAAATATTTTAGCAATATTAGAAACCTTGAAACTTTCAAAAAGTGAAAGGAAAAATAGACTAGAAGAAGCATTGGAGGAATTGAATCTCACTCCACTCGCAAAACAAAAAGCTTATACACTGTCAGGTGGAGAAAGGAGAAAGCTAGAGATCACTAGATCTTTAGTTACCAGCCCTTCTTTTTTATTGATGGACGAGCCTTTTGCTGGAGTAGATCCTATAGCTATTGCGGACATACAGGATATTATCAAAAAGCTGAGAAATGAAAAGAATATAGGAATACTCATCACTGATCATAATGTAGCGGATACTTTGTCTATCGTTCAAAGAGCATATATAGTATTTCGAGGGAAAATACTGATTTCTGGTAGTTCAAAAGAGCTGATTAATGACCCAGAAGCTAAAAAAGTTTATCTAGGAGATAGGTTTTTAAACCCTATATTTGAATAGATTATGAGAAAAAGCTTGCAGCAGATTCAGACAGGGAAAATTTCAATTGAGCAGATTTTGAGACCTCAAATGATGCAATCTTTGAAAATGCTAGCTATGTCTACAGTAGAGCTTGAAATGACTTTGAAACAGGAAATAAATGAAAACCCTCTACTGGAATTGGATGAAGAATATGATGATCAAATAAACAATTTAGAAAAACAAAAAGAAACAGTAGAAGATAGCTCAGAAAAAACACCAGAAAAAGAAAATGAAGACATCGTGGACGATGAGCTAAAACAAACATTGCAAGATGCGAAGGAGTTGTCTGAAGTCCTAGATAGCTGGAACGAATACCATTCTGAATTTGCGAGCACAACATCATACGAGCATCGTTCAGATGATGATGAACCGCATTTTGAAAGGTACATCCAAGCTGATGAAAATCTCAAAATCGAATTTATTAACCAATTTGATAAATTTAATTTATCCTTACCAGAATACTATTTTGTTTATGATTTAATAGATAGTTCAAATGAATATGGTTTTTTGCCTAAATCGATAGATAAAGAAAATGGTATTGAAGAAGAGTTTGATATATTCGCCCTGTCAGATGAGTATAAAATAAAGCCAGAAAGAGCAGTAGAGCTACATACTATGGTGATGCGAGCTTTCCCTCGTGGTGTTTCAGCTCGTAATATCGGTGAATGCCTATATCACCAGCTTGAAACATATGAACAAAAAGATGAATTGCTAGTAGGAATCATACTAGACGATTTTGACGCTTTATTGCACAGAAAATATCAGCAAATAGCGAAAAAATATGATGTGTCAGAGGATGATGTGTTAAAATGTAGAGAAAGAATTTCTCACCTGGACCCAAAGCCCGGACTACGTATCAGCTCTGGAAAACCACAATACATAGTGCCAGATATTATCGTCACTAAAATAGAAAATGAATATGAAATCATTATAAACGATTTTAATCTTCCATACATTTCTCTTAGTAGACACTATAATAATATATTGACAGAAATGAGCCACGACAAAAGTGCAATAAGCTATGTGAAAAATAAAATCAATTCAGCTAAATTTATCATTAAATCTGTGTTTTTAAGAAATAGAACTCTAGAGAGGGTTATGCGATCTATCATCGATCATCAAAGGAATTTTTTTTTTCACAACAAGCCTTTAGAGCCATTAAACTATACTGTGATCGCACATGAGCTCAATGTCAATGAGTCTACGATATCTAGAGTCGTGAAAAGTAAATATGTGGACACGCATTTTGGTGTTTTTTGTTTAAAAGATTTTTTTTGTATTAATGTTGGAAAAGAAAAAGGATTTGAAGCTATCTCGAAACAAAATGTTTTTTTGCAAGTTAAACAATTAATAGAGAGAGAAGATTGTACGGCACCGATCTCTGATCAGAATATTGTGGATATATTAAAAGAGCGAGGTATTCGCGTCTCTAGGAGAGTGATTACAAAATATCGCGAGGAGCTAAATATCCCCAACAGCAGAGAGCGGAAAAAAGTGCGTTGAGTAAAATTTTGGATCGAGCAGGATGGTGAGTCGGGTCGAAGATGGGCGTCTGGTAATGGGTGGCTCATTAAAATGTAAAAAAGGAGAATTTGTTGTGAATGACTATACAGTCGCCATAATAGGCGGAGGACCAGGAGGCTATGAAACAGCCATCAGACTAAATCAGCTAGGTATCTCTGTGATATGTTTTGAAAAAGAGAGGCTGGGAGGAGTTTGCCTAAATAAAGGCTGCATCCCTACAAAAGCATTAGTAAAAGTCGCTGAGTTGTACACAGAAATGAAACATGCTGACGAATTTGGACTTCAAAATTTTGACTTTGAAATAAATTATCAAAAGATATTTAACAGAAAAAGCGAAGTAGTAGAAAAGCTAGTGTCAGGAATAGAATTTTTGTTTCACAAAAGAGGGATCAAACTAGAAAAACAAACTATCCAAAAGATAGAAAAAAAAGAACAAAGATATCATCTATATTCAAGTGGAGAGCTATGCTGTATCTCTGATTATGTTATCATTGCGACTGGTTCAGAACCAAAAGAGTTATCATTTTTAAAATTTGACAATCAAAATATTCTTTCTTCGGATCATGTCCTTTCTATGTGTCAGCTCCCAAAGAGTATCACAATCATAGGTGGAGGGGTGATAGGGTGTGAATTTGCGTCTATCTTTGCCCAGTTTGGGGTGAATGTCAATATAGTAGAGTATCAGTCAGAAATTATTCCTACAGAAGACGAGGAAATATCAAAAAGATTGGCTTTGGCTTTGAAAAAGATGGGCATCAAAATATTTACAAATACTTCTGTAGAGAAAACAAATAAAACAGAGAATGAAATAGAATTAATTTTGTCGAATGGGAAAAAGATAACTTCTGAAAAAGTATTAGTTTCAGTGGGTAGGAAACCTGTTTTTGATATTCAAACTATAGGTTTTGATTTGCATGATGACAAAGGTTTTATCGGTGTAAATGATTTTTGTATGACAAATGTAGAAAATATATTCGCGATAGGTGATATAAATGGCAAGCTCATGCTAGCTCATACAGCTGCGAAGCAGGGACTATTAGTAGCTGAGTACATATTTCATAAAACCAAAGATCAGGGCGATGAGCATAAAATGAAGCTATTGCCTCTCAAATATGAAAATATACCATCTTGTATTTTTACAAACCCAGAAGTGGCCTCTTGTGGACTGACAGAAAAAAAGGCAAAAGAAAGCTATAAAGAGATAAAAACAGGAAAGTTTCCCTACGTTGCAAATGGTAAAGCTCTCGGAATAGGAGCTATTTTTGGATTTGTAAAAACAATCATAAATTCTGAAAATGACGAAATAGTAGGAATGCATATCATCGGGCATTTGGCAACAGAGCTCGTAGCACAAGCTAGTATTTTGATCAGTACAAAAGCAAAAGTAAGCGATGTGGCAAATATAGTGTTTGCACATCCGACTATTTCTGAGTGCATCATGGAATCTGTAGAAGATACCCATAAAATGGCGATCCATTTAGTTTAGAAAAAAATAAAAAATATATACCTAAAAGGAGATTATTATGCAAATCATTATTACTGCTAGACATTTTAGCTTGACCAAAGCTATTAGAGACACTATTGAGGACTCATGTGAGAAATTGAGTCGATATTTTGACCAAATTGTAAATGTGCATATCACTTTGAGCCTAGAAAACTCTCGCAATCTGGTGGATATGACACTGCATGCTTCAAAATTTAATCTACAGGCACAGGCAGAAGCTATGGATATGTACCTCGCCATCAATGACGCTGTGGACAATATGGAAGCTCAAATAAAGAAATTGAAAGACAAGGTCACCGACCATCAGAAAAAAAGATTAAAAGATGATCCTCGATTTGTTTACGACAATCTATATGAACACAATGCCCTAGAGAAAACAAAGAGAGTAATAAAAACAAAGAGGTTTGTTGCCGATACATTGTCTGTAGATGAAGCTGTAGACAACATTGAAAAAACAGATGAAACTTTCTTGATATTTAGAAATGTGGAGACTGATAGGATCAATGTGCTTGTTAAACAAGACAAAAACCATTTTAAAGTACTAGAGCCATAAAGGTATGGATAGACTTTTTCTCAATTGACTTTTCATCCCCTCCGCATTCTAATTGTCCATTGTGGAGGGGGTTTTTGTGGTATGGTAAAGAAATTTGCAAAAATGAGGAACTATGTCGACATTTAAAACAATACTTGTTGTAGATGATGAACCTGATGTATTAGAGATTTTTACGAGAAAATTAAATAAAGTCTATAATATTATCACTACAAATGGTGTGGATGATGCACTATACATCTTAAACAAACATCATGTAGATCTGATTATTACTGATTTAGTCATGCCCAAAAGAAATGGTATAGAGCTACTAGATATTTTGATAGATGAATTTCCTCATATGCCTATCGTAGTTATCAGCGGTAATGCTACTTTGAGTATGGCAGTAAAGGCGATGCAAAGAGGAGCTGTCGATTTTATAGAAAAACCCATTATTGATCTTAATATTCTTTTTGTCGTAATAAATAGAGCCCTTGAAACAGCTGAAAACAAAAACGAAATAAAAAGATTAAAAAATCTTTTAGAACAAGATTTTGATTCTTCCAGCGTGATAGGCAGTAGCCTACAGATCAAAAAGGCAATAGAAAAAATAAAAAGAATTGCAAATGTAGATACTACTGTACTGTTGTCAGGTGAAACAGGGGTAGGCAAAGATCTGTTTATGAAGTTAATAGTAGCAAATTCTGATAGAAAACACAGACGATTTGTATCTTTAAATTGTGGTAGTGTGCCCGAAACTCTATTGGAAAGCACTCTGTTTGGGCATAAAAAAGGTGCTTTTACTTCTGCCTATCGAGATCAAAAAGGATATTTTGAGGAAGCTAATGGAGGCACAATTTTTCTCGATGAAATATCGGAAACGTCAAATGCCTTTCAAACAAAACTATTACATGTCATCGAAAATAGGGTTATTCGAAAGATTGGTGACAATTCAGACATTCCCATTAATGTACGTATAATAATAGCTACAAACAAAGATCTAAAAGAAGAGGTGCAACATGGCAATTTCAGAGAAGATTTGTTTTATCGGCTAAATGTCATACAAATTCATTTACCACCCCTTCGAGAAAGGCTAGAAGATATACAGATTTTATCTGAATTTTTTTTGAAAGAATTTGCTCAGAAATACAAGAAAGAAATTTCAAAGATCTCTCCTAAAACAATGAAAATACTTTTGACCACGGAGTGGAAAGGCAATGTCCGAGAACTCAGAAATGTCATTGAATGTGCTGTGGTCATGGCTACTCACGATACTTTGTTACCAGAAGATTTACCTGCCTATATTTATGTGTCAAAAAATCAGCCAGAAGTAGAAAATTTATGTATGAAATATTTTGAATTAACTTTTGCCGAAGCGAAAGAATGTTTTGAGAAGGATTATATCATAAACCTTTTGAAAATCACAAATGGTAATGTCAGCAAAACAGCTGAAAAAAGCAAAATAGATAGAAAAAACTTGTATACTAAATTTGTAAAACATGGTATAGAGTTAGGGCACTATAAACGCTAATATTGATAAAAAAGAGTATGGCTAAATAAAGAAATATTAAAAAAAAAGCATTTTTTTATTTTTTTTTGTTGACAAAAAACATTAGATAAAAAAAGTTGGACAGTGAGCTTTGTTTTGTGTTTTTTTTAGTGGAAAGTAATAAATAAAAATATATGGAGGTACCATGAAAAACTTAAAGAGAGTAATGGTAATCGCTTTGCTAGTAGTAGCAATAGCAGTTGTAGCTTGTGCTCCAAAGCCACCTCCTGTTAGCCAGAGCCAGTTTGAAGCAGCTAGACAGGAAACCTTGGAAGCCGAGCAGAGAGTGATAGCACTCGAAAATGAGAAGAGCCAGTTGGAGGCAGAGATTTATTCTAGACAGATACTTCTCGAAGTCTTGCAAGAAATGGTAAATGAGATGGAATAAGGAGAGAGAGATGAAAAAATTGCAAATTTTAGCCCTAATAGTCATTTTAGTATTACCTGCATTTCTACAAGCATTTACCTATCTGAGTGATGCAGAATACAAAAAAATGAAAGCATGTGACAGAAGAGAGTATGTGGACGCCTTAGAAGAGGAAATGCTTTCTTTCCAAAGAAGAAAAGCTGATGCTATGGTAGCCAGCGAAGTCTTGGAGGAAGAAATTGCAGCCCTCAGGTCACAATTGGACGAGCTCAATGGAGAAATTTCTGATTTGATGGAAAAACTTGGAATTACAGAGGAAAGTCTCGCAAATCTACGAGCTAGAATTCGTTATTACCAAGAACAATTGACAAATTGGGAAAGAATGAGTGACGATGAATTGTGGAGAAATGCCAGAGCTTTTACAGAACTGAGAGAAGACTATTATGTTACTAGAGCTACTCGTGAAGCCAGACTTCCTGAATTTACAAGAGACTTTACTGATCTAAATCGTAGATTTACAGCTATGGGTGAAGCCATTGACAGAGCGAGAAGAACTAGCGGATATTATGAAGATAGCTATGTTGTTCGAAGAGGCGACTCGCTTTCTAGAATTTCTGGCTATGATTTTATCTATGGAGACACCTCAAAATGGGGTATTATTTATAGAGCAAATCGTGACCAAATTAGCAACCCAAACCTCATTTATCCTGATCAAACTCTAAAAATTCCTCGTGGTCTGCCGACTACATGGAAAGTTTATCGAGGCGAATCATTGTGGAGAATAGCTTCATACCCTGAAGTTTATAATTCTGGTGCGAGATGGCCTGTCATCTATAGAGCAAATCAAGACCAAATTAGGGATCCAAACTTGATCTATCCAAATCAGGTATTTATCATTCCTAGAGATGATAACTGAGAAAAATAGTGATTTTAAAAAAGCCTCTGCTAGCAGAGGCTTTTTTTTTCGTGCGCACGAACAAATTAGTCGACCTTCGTTACGAAAAAATACTTTTTATAGCATTTCCATTTGTCATTAAATGATATATATAGTCGAGATCGAACTCATATTCTTCCAACAATTTTACAAAAGAAAGCATACTCCAGTACAGTTGTCCTGTATTGTTTAAATCTACCTGAAGCTCCTCCGTGTCCTGCGTCCATATCCGTATGAAGAAGTAAAAGGTTATCATCTGTCTTTAGTTCTCGGAGTTTTGCTACCCATTTTGCAGGCTCCCAATACTGCACTTGTGAATCGTGCAAACCTGTAGTGACGAGCATATTTGGATAAGATTGAGCTATGACATTGTCATAAGGAGAATAAGACATTATGTATTCGTAGAATTTTTCTTCTTCTGGATTTCCCCACTCATTATACTCTCCTGTTGTCAGTGGTATAGTTTTGTCACACATCGTAGTCACAACATCAACAAAGGGAACCGATGCAATGATAGCTTTAAATAAATCTGGGCGCATATTCACTACGGCACCCATCAATAAGCCACCTGCACTACCGCCGTAAGCACAAAGGTATTTTGCATTCGTATACCTCTCTGCTATCAAGTGTTCTGCACAGTCAATAAAATCAGTAAATGTGTTTTTTTTGTTTAAAAGTTTCCCATCCTCATACCACTCGCGACCAAGAGTATCTCCACCACGAATGTGCGCTATCGCAAAGATAAAACCTCTGTCAAGTAAGCTCAAACGTGCTAAAGAAAACATTGGATCGATAGAATAACCGTATGACCCGTAACCATAAAGTAGCAATGGAGTCTCGCCGTTTAGAATTGTATCTTTTCGATAAACCAACGAAATCGGTATTTTTTTTCCATCCTTTGCAGGTGCAGAAAGCCTTTTTGCTATATATTTATCACGATCATACCCTCCGACTATTTCGAGCTGTTTTAACAATGTCTTCTCTTTTGTATGCATATTATGCTCAAAAGTAGAGCTTGGAGTAGTGAGTGAGGTATAGAAAAATCTCAATTTATCTGTATCAAAAGATGGGTTCATCGAGACATATACAGAATAATCCTCTTCGTCAAATTCCACGTAATACTCTTCTCCATTTACTGGACGAACTCTAATTTGCAGTAATCCATCTTTCCGTTCTGAGACAACAAGAAAATCTTTAAAAACTTCGATGTATTCTAAGAGAACATCATTACGATGGGAGATCACTTCTTTCCAGTTTTCCATTGAAGGCTTTGTAATCAAAGTTTCCATCAGGCGAAAATTTTTTGCCTGATAATTGGTCACAATATAAAACTTGTCTCTAAAGTGCCACACACGATATAATAACTCTTTTTCACGAGTTTGAATTACTTCAAATTCCCCATTTGGATTGTCAGCTGATAAAAAACTGTATTCATCTGACGTATGGCTTCCAATGTGCAAAATCATAAACTTTTCAGACTTTGAACGACTAATATTCAAAGAATAATCTTCATCTTCTTCAAAATATATCAATTTGTCAGGTTGATTACTATTTAAAACATGCATCATTAATTTCTCTGAGCGTAAGGTTCCTGAATTTTTAAGAGTATAAAACAATGTTTCGTTGTCATCTGCCCATGCGAAAGAACCATCTGTGTTTTCTATAACATCTCCAATAGTTTCACCTGTTTCTAAATTTTTGAACATTGTAGTAAATATATAGCGACCCTGTGTATCAACACAATATGCTAGTATTTTATTATCTGGACTCACAGCATAGTTACCTATATTAAAATATTCATGACCTTCTGACATGTTGTTCTCGTCAAGCATGATTTCTTCTATGGCATCCATACTCCCTTTGCGACGACAATAAAGAGAATATTCACTACCCTCTTCTTCTCGTGAATAGTAAAAATATCCGTTTTTAAAGTACGGAACAGATTGGTCATCTTCTTTTATGCGTGATGTAATTTCTTTGTACAATAATTCTTGAAATTCATCTGTATCACTCATAACTGTTTTTGTGTGTTTATTTTCAGTTTCAAGATGAGCGATCACATCTGGATTGTCTCTTTGATTGAGCCAAAAGTAATTATCGATCCTTTCTCGACCAGCTGTAGTTAGTTTAACTGGCATTTTTTTTGCTAACAAGTGGTCAAATTTGCTATTGTGTGTGTGTTGTGTTTCTGACATAAAGCCCCTCCGTAAAATTCTATATACTTAACTTGACCCTGTGGATTATATTTCATAAAAACTTCAAATATCAAGATTTCCAAATAACTGTATATTACCGTAGAAGTCCCCTACGAAAAGTCGAAAAGCACCCAATTTCTGTAGGGAACGCAATTTTTCGTTCCGCTGTCGACGGCAGTCAGAATTGATACATAATCGGCAGTATAAAATTGACACAGTAAACGGGTCAATTTTGCATGTACTCCAAAAAAACATATTAATTGGAGAACCA
>Ga0099364_10000287_pt1 | contig 84564 bp, 102 predicted proteins | sample TergutTh196P3_FD_73070 | JGI IMG/M metagenome (GOLD analysis project Ga0099364, IMG submission 73070) | Microcerotermes parvus P3 segment gut microbial communities from Pointe-Noire, Republic of the Congo - Th196 P3 | ecosystem: Host-associated > Arthropoda: Insects > Digestive system > Gut ...
CGGCGATGGTACCGGCGAGGGCGGGGGTGGTGTTGGCGCCAGAGGGGAGGGCGGGAGCGGAGGGTTGGAGGGAGAGATTGTAGCCGGCGGGGGAGTCGGTGTTGACGAGAGCGTTGAGACAGTTGTAGTAGAGGGTGTCGTTGGGGGTGGGGTTGATGGGGACGACGGCACCGTTGTCGGCTAGGGCGGCGCAATCGGAGTAGGCGTTGCCGAGGGACATGGTGAGGCTGTAATCAAGAACGGCGCGGACGTTGACTGTACCGGAAACAGGGGCGGCTTCGGCGTTGTGGGTGAAGTGACTGATGGCGCCGGCGGCAAAAGTGGTGAGGGCGCTAACGGCGACGAGACTGATTAGGGCAAGGTGGAACGGCTTTGCTAAAGTTAGTGCTTTTTGTTTTTTCATTTTAGTGCCTTTTTGTTGCTTTATTTTGATTGCTTTGCTGAAAGTTTAGCATAAGTGGGACAAATAAGTCAAGAGGAAAATGGGGTTTCTCGGGGCTTTTCATTTGCATGGTTGTGACGTATTGTGTGGTACACTAAAGGTGTGAGTTGGGTGTTACTAATCGGGTTCTTCGTGATAGGAGCGTTGATGGGGAGCTTCGCGTGCTGTACGGCGCGGCGGCAGAGCGGGGGGCTAACGGGGAAATTGCGGGGGCGACGGCGATCGGCGTGCGCGAGTTGCGGTAAGCAGTTGGCGGCGAGAGATTTGATACCGATACTGAGCTGGGTGGGGCTGAAGGGGAAGTGTCGATATTGTAAGAAGTTGATAGGGAAGCGCGAGGTGCTGGCGGAGCTGGGGCTCGGTTTGGCGTTTGCGGCGAGCTATCTGTTTTGGCCGTGGGCGCTGGAAGGATGGGGGGCTTGGGCCGGGTTGATTGTGTTTTTGGTGAGCTTGGTGACGATGACGGTGTTGTTTATCACGGATTTGTTTGAGCATGAGCTGTCGACGATGCTTTTGATGCTGAACATTATATGTGCGTGTGCGTGGACTGGGATAATGTTGGCGACGAATGCGGTGGGGGCGAATCTGTGGTCGCGACTTGGGGCGGTGGCGATTTTGGCGGGGGTGTATCTGGCGCTGTATCTGGTGAGCAAGGGGAAGAAGGCGAGCGGGAAGAAATATGGGCAGTTGGTGGGGGACGGGGATTGGTTGTTGGCGCTGGGGTTAGCGATATTCCTCGGGGATTGGTGGCTGGCACTACTGGTGCTGACGGGGGCGAATGCGCTGGGGAGTTTGGTGGCAATACCGATGTTGATGTCGGGCAGGGCTAAGACCGGGACAGCGATACCGTTTGGGCCGTTTTTGATGGTGGCGTTTTTGGTGGTGTTTTTGATGCAGACGTGGTTGCTTGGGTTTGCGGCGTTTTAGCCCTAAGAAACCAAGGTTTCTTCCTTCCTTAATTAAATCAAAAAAGCCGGAGTGAATCCGGACTTTTTTGATGCTTCAATGGTCGGCGCTCCTCCTTCGCTACTGTCTCGGCGGGCTTCTTGCATCCGGCAGGTATGCAGCCACAATCTGCTTCCCTGCACTGGTGGGCACCTTCTTCAACATCAGCCACTAATCCGTCCATGACGGGCCAGAGCGCTACCCATAATTCGCCTGGCACTCAGAGCAACGTTGGCAAAGACTGGGGTAATTCCCTCCGCTGTGTCTACCCGTAGGGGGTGGGGAGGAGTTGACATATAAGCCCCCCCGTAGAATGAGACATGAGGTGGAATGGACCATGGCGAGGATGTGCACGAATGTTTGAGGCGGGAGAGGTGAAGTTGAATTTAAGATTGGCGATGATATTATAGAAGCCAAATGGCTGTCGGTGGAAGAATATAATAAGAACAAAGACGAGGTAGAGCCGAGAGTTTAGGGATCGGGTTATTTGTGGTTATGATGCCGGTTATGGTAAAATAGGGTAATTATGAGGCGTGGCTTTACGATCGTTGAGGTGATGATGTTCTTGGCTATCACAGCAGCGTTGATGGCGGGGATGTTTATCGGGACGGGACAGAATATAGATAGGAACCGATATGATGATAGTGTGGAGAGTTTTCGGGGGTTTTTGCAGGATCAATATGAGATTGTGGCGAATCCGATGGGGCTAAGGGACGGCGGGACGTTGCTGGGGGTGTGCCAACCGAGGAACGCGGCGGGCGGAGCGGTGAATTTTGCGTCAAACGGGACGATTAACGTTGGCGCCGTGTCGTATGTGACGACGATTGGGAATGAGTGGAATCTGCCGGGGTCGGGAAATTATCGTGGGAGGACGAATTGTTTGATTTATGGGCGGCTGATTGAGTTTTGGGACAATGAAATTACGGTGAGTTCGGTGGTGGGGTTGGATTTGCAGTCAATGCATCGGATTACAAATAATGTGTCGGAGCTGACGCGGCTGGCCGGGTCGACGGACGTGGCAGTACTGCGTGAAGCGCGACTTGGGCGGGCAGGTGATTCGTATACTTTTGTGCCGGCGTGGGATGCGCAGATAGACGGGATGCATGCGATAACGCATGATGGCCAGAGGCCGGCGCAAGGCGGCATATTGATTGTGCGAGGACCGGCGACGGGGTCGGTGCGGACGTTCATCGTGAGTACGGGGAATACGAGAGCTGATCCGCGAGCGTTGGCGCCTGAGGTTTCGGGGACAAACATAATAAATGGCATATGGTTTTTACGAGATGAGGTGATGGCGGATCCGGCGAATTCGGTGAGGTTTTTCTGCGTACGGGAGCGAGCGGGGGCAATGAGGTTTGGTGATCAACATCGAGTGGTGCGAGTGCGGCTGGGGATTGGTAACTCGACGGCGGTGGACGTTTTGCCGCTGAATACGTCAGAGTTTGAAGGTGGAGTGGTTATCGAATGTCCGACAGTGATGAATTAGAGGCTGTTGGCCGGGGGTCGTCGAAGCAAGGGGTGACGATCATTGAGGTGATTTTCGCGGTGACGATATTTAGTATTATCGTGGTGGTAGTAATGGGGATGATGAACCGAGGGCTGTTCGCGGTGCTGTCGGCTGCGGATCGAGGGGGGGCGAGAGATGAGCTTTCGGCGCAGGCGGACGCGCTGAGATTCATCCATGACGGCTGGGCGGCGGAACGAGAGAACGCGGCGGTGACTTGGCAGTTTAACGCGCTGTGGTCGGAGATAACGAGGTCGGATCGAGTTCTGGCGTCGGCGGAGGGGTTGGGCAATCCGGCGGACTGCAACCCGAATGCCGCGCCACCTCCACAGGCTTTTGTGCTGAATACTCGAAGGCTGATAATTGGGCCATATGGGGTGGGCGGGATACCGACCTGGGCGGCGATACGAGACGAAGTGGTGATTAGGCCGAATAACGTGCCCTGGACGACGCCGCCGCCGCTACATCCGAGGATTATTTATACGATCCCTGGTGTGGCGGACGATTCGGAGGCGGCGATTCAGGAGGCGCAGGAGTTTGATCGGGTAGCGATGGTGGAGGGGGTTTGGGTAGTGGCCGTAAGAAGCACGCACTCGGTGCCGGGCTCGGGGGGACAGGCGGAGTTTTTTGATTTTCATATACGGACGTGTTGGAATCCGGCAGGGCAATCGACGCCGGACAACGCTTCGACGATTGTGCGATTGTATAATCCGGGGGTGTGGGAATGATTTCGACGACACGGAAGCGCGGGTTTACGATTATTGAGTTGATTCTGGCGATGACGGCGATATCGGTGCTGTTAGTGGTGATTGTGGTCTTGGTGATGAATATAAATAGTATGTTCCGGCAGGGGATCGCGCTACGCGAGACAAACTCGGCGGCGCGGGCGATCATAGATGATATCATGCGGACGACAGCGGGATCGCCAGGATTGCCGATGGGGGCGGCTTTTGGCAGGACTCATGGCGCAGGAGCGATGACCGAAGGTGGGGTATTTTGTACGGGAAGCTATTCGTATGTATGGAAGCACGCGCGGCGGCTGCGGGGAGACCTTGGGAATCCGAATGGAGGGATGAGCGTGAATGGGATTACGAACTTTAGGTTGCTGAAGGCGAGGGATGCGGGGCGGGACATGTGCAATCCGGCGCTAGGGATGGCGCTCGTGACACCAACAGGAGAACCGCCGCAAGAGGTGATAAGTGCGGCAGAGATTGATTTGGCGTTGTATGATTTTCGGGTGTTCGTGCCACGGTCGAACACGACGATTGGGCAGTCGTTTTATACGGTGAGCTTTGTGCTGGGAACGCTCAGGGGGACAAACTTGGAAGGCGGGCGTGTTGGGCGAGAAGCGTGCGTGCCGCCGGCGTTGGAGCTAGGGTTTGACTTTGATTATTGCGCGGTGAATAGGTTTAATTTCGCAGTGAGGGCAGCAGGTGGTGGCTAGCCGATTTCGCATATGGTATAATGGTAGCATGCGTAAGAGAGGTGCTGTTTCGTTATATGTGGTGATTTTCGCGACGTTGCTGTTGATGGTGGTGACGCTGAGTTTTGTACGGATTATGTTGCAAGAACAGAGGAATACGGCTGGAGACGATATGAGCCAGGCGGCGTGGGATGCGGCGCTAGCTGGCGTGGAAGACGCGCGGGTGGCGATTTTGCAATATAATAGATGTATCAGCAGTGGCGACACGAGCGCGCGTTGCGAGGAGCTGAAGAAGTTGATGCGAAATGAGACAATGACCGGTAATCCGCATGTGTGCGATAGAGTGGCGGTGGCGCTAGGGCGATCACCGAATCAAGAGACGTTGATACAGGAGGGGAATGTCGGGAATGTGGGGCAGTGGCTGGATCAGGCGTATACTTGTGTGCAACTGAGTGGTAGTGCCGGGGATTATTTGGGGCAGTTGGGAGACGGGGCGGCGCGGAGTCAGATGATACCGCTTCGGGCGGAGAGCACGTTTAATAGGATTCAGATTAACTGGGGGAGTAGCAATGATTTCGGAGTAGCGGGGCCGAACATTCCAGGCGGGGCGCCGCCGCAGAGGCTGTTTAATAACCCACGTGGTGGTGGGATGCAAGCGTTCGAGGGGCTGTTCGATAACTCTTGGCCGTCGAATACACCGATTCCGCTGACGGCACACTTGATACAGACCAGTAGCGATTTTACGCTAACTGGGTTTGATAATCCGCTCCCGGAGAACGCGACGACGTCGGGCACGACGAATCGCGGGGCGCTGACGTTTATCCCGGTAGCGGGCGGAACGAACGTGCACAATGGAACGACACCTCTGGCGCTGGGTTTGATGCTGGAATCGAACAACAAGAATACCGTGAACCGACCGGTGGCGGTGCATTGTGAAGCGCCGAGTCCGACGCGGGCATGGGCTTGTACGGCGACGTTTGATTTGCCGAGTCCGATTGGTGGGGGGCGAAATATGGGAACATCTTTCCTGAGACTAGAGAATATAGTGGGACTGGACACGTCGGATTATCAGGTGTTGTTGTTTGATGGTAATTCGCCGGTGGCGTTTGCTGGGGTGCAGGTAGTAGTAGACTCGACCGGACGAGCAGGGGATAGGTTCCGGCGAATTGAGGGGAGGATTGAAGTGGTGGACGTGGGGTTTGCGTATCCGGATTTCACGCTTGACATGAGAGGTGGCGGGCCAACAGCGAACTTTTGCAAGGATTATATAGTGACGATTAATTCGTGGGATGGGAACAACTCGGTGAACGAGGGGAACTGTCCGTAGCTATTTTCGCGATTGCTTTTTCTTAGAAGCGCCCAGAGTCACGAAGGCTAGGGTTGCTAGGACTGTCGCAAAGCCGACGGTGATATACACGTCCCGCTTTAAATACGCTCTGTCCCCAACATAGAGCATCCCTGTGCCGGGGGCGTTGGAAGGAGGCTCGGGGATGATGGTGGTAGGCGAGAAGTTTATGTAGATTCTATTGATACCGTAGACTATTTGGGGGTCGTCAAGGCTGGAGAAGACGGCGGTAACTTCGTATAAACCAACGCCTCGATCTAGCGGCATGGTAAATGTTAGATCCTCGGGGTCTGCCGTCGTTTTAGCGAACGAGTAGACAGCGTGACCGAGATCATCGGTAACGGTAATCTGGCCGATTCCGGCGGCGGTCAATGAAAGCTCAACTGAATTGACGTAGGAGATATAGGGCGCGATTATGCTGCCGTCGCCGCCTTTGGAGCCCTGCATGGCGAAACTAATAATTCTTTCGTCTGGGCTGCCGCCGTGCGCAGGGTTGACTATCTCAATAGTTTGATCTAAGCCACTAACATAGGAGCCAGCAAGACTGAGGCCGACTGTGCCCAGGAGGACGCTGGTGCATAAGATGACGGGGATAGCCGGGCGGGAGAGCTTATCAGGAAGCATAATAGTCGGTACTCCTGCGTCTTTTGACAGATAGGATAATCAATATCACGATGGTGAAGACTGCCATGATAGCGGAGATGATAAACCACACCGGCATGATGACGATGAGTTTTGTCTCGGTGATGGATTGGTGCAGAAAGGCGCTTTGCTGTGTAATGCGATAGGCGCCGACCGAACGCGCGCTTTGCCAGTTTAGCTCGAAAGTGCGTGAGGTGTCCGGAAAGATTACTCTGGCGGGCTCGGTTACTTCGGCAATACGCCGACCGAAGAGGCTATCGACAAAGAGGTGGTTCTCGACAGAGAAGTCCGTATTGCCGGTGTTTTGTATGGTGAGCGAAGTAGTTACGTCTCGAGACGGGTAGAAGCTTCGCCATACTCGATCAGTGACGGACCCTGTCTCAATGGTATCGCCGGCTAGGTTAGCGTAAAGCAATGAGGCGACGCGACGAATGGCAACCACGCCGGACGCGTCAGCCGGCGGGATGGTCTCCGCCATGATGCCAGCATATTGCCCACCTGCCGGCACGCTAATCGGTACGTTAACGGTAAACGTGACTGTCTTACGCTCGCCGGGCTCAAGTCGGAAAGTAGTTTGCCCGTTAAAAGTAATCCAGCGATGGATCTGCGAGTAGACGCCTTCGCGGTCAAAGATATTATGAGTATAGTCGGGGGCAACTTCATATGGGGTGGCAGATACCCTGATGTCGTAGCCCTCCGTACCGGAATTGATGATAACGACTTCGGCGGTTGAAGTTCCGCCTGGCTCCAGAGATAAACGCTGCTGGGCAGGGGAGACTGAGAGGCTGATTGATGGATCTGGCTCTTGGGCTGCAACATCAGAACGCAAGATCGCTCCCGCGAGGTTTAAGGCCAGGAAGGCGGCTGTCAACAAACCAAATAACGGGAGTACGATCTTTCGCATGATTTAATTATACACTAACCCTAGGGGTTGACGCTGGCGGTGTAGGTGACTTGATTTGAGTACGTAATACCGGACGGTAGAGTGTAATCAATGACCGCGCCGTAGTTCACAAACACATCGGACGTGCCCTCGACGGCTACGTTTAGTAGCGTGACGGGGGTGGCGGCGGCCGGAACTTGAGAGAAGGATGAAGCTATAGTCGGCACGGTATTAGAACCGACCACAGAGTTATATCCCCACTGGTTGGCTACGAGGGTGCCGGTGGCCGGGATTCCAGCGACTACATCAGTCGTTGTGCTGGTAGCATCAAATAGTGCTCCGTTATTGGCGTCGGTAGAAACCATAGAAAGCGTAAGGTTGTAGCCCGACTCGTTGTTGCTGGAAACAGTGAGCGGTACGGCTACTGTACCGAAGCCGCCGTTAAGGGTTGGGTCCGCGGTAATCGTAATAGGATTGCTCGCTGTGCTGGAGATGGTGATGACTGAGTTGGATGTTACCTGAACGGTCTGATTCCATGTTGCGGGTGCCGGAGCGGCCAACGCCGGTGCGGCGATGAGTGCTGCAACACCTAGAGTGGCGATACCTAATATAAGTGCTTTTTTCATTTGATTCCTTTTTGTTATTTTACTTACGCTAATTTTAGTTTACCTGGCTAAAACGCTTAAGTCAAGCCTTTTGACAGGTCCCGTTTAGACCTCGCGAAGGCCCTAAAACGAAGCTCTACTCAGCAGTATATGAAGATGGCAGCGTTGCTATACCGCCAAAGCCCTCTACGCTCACATCATAGGTGCCGGCGGCGAGGGCGGGGGCGATGCAGGTTGCCGTAGCGTTGTCGACGACGGCAAGGAAGAGACAAGTGGCGCCTCCGACGCTAATCTGAGAAATGAAAGGTATATCTGTGGTGCCGAAATTAGCACCAGTTACGGTAATTGGAGCGCTTCCACCTGTGGCACCGGAAGTTGGGGATATGGAGGTGATGGCAGGCGTGGGGACGGGGTTAGCGCTGGCGGTCATCGTAATGGTGCCGGTGTAGGTGCATGCGGGCTGAGAGAGATCGAGTTGCGCGCCGATCCAGAGCATGAAGCTGTCCCCGATAGTGGAGCCGGTGTTGGACTGAACGATTGCGGCGACAGTTGGGACGGCCTGAAAAACGGACGGCGTATCTGTCCCGATAGAGTAACCCCATTGATTGTTACCGAGAGCGGCTGGAGCGGAGGAGGCCGGAGCTAGACTGTAGGGACCGCTGTCGGTGGTGCAGACAAGATTGGCAGAAGAGGTATTAAAAGTAGTGTTGTAGCCTGTTGGGTTATTGGTCGCTGTAGTTATAGTTACGCAGTCTGTCCCTAGCGTCCCGGCGGCTGAAGGCAGAATGTCTATAGTGAACGGGTTGGTGCTACAATATACCTCGGAAAAACTGATAGATGAATCCGGCAAACCGGCAGTCCAAGGGACGGTGATGGGGGTAGCGGCGCCGGAGCCGTTGTTGGTACTTATAGATGTACAATAACTGTTGCCGGCTGTGATATTAGACAGCTGGACAGAGAGGTCGATCTCGCCGGTGGCGGTGGTGGCGATACGGATTGCCGTGGTGCTAGTGTAGCCGTCGGGTTGAGTGATGGTTTTGGTGCTGTAAATAGCGGTGCCGCCACTGGCGTCCGATGAGGTGGTGACGGTGTTGGTGAGAGTTGTGCCGTCGGCGGCGGTTAGGTTAATCGTGGCGGTGGTAACGCCGCCACTAGTAGTCGGGGTGCCCGTACCGCTTGTCGTGGCGCCGTCGCTCCCGGTGGTGAGAGCCATGGTGGTACTACCGTCCGGGTAAACAACAAAAGAGGTGGCGACGCTGGTGTTGGTGCTTGGGTTGAGGATAGAGGTGTTGATAGGAATACCGGAACTAATGTCGTCGGTGTTGACGATCAAGACGACACTGGGCGGCTGGGTGGTGTCGCAACCAAAGACAGATTGGGCGCGGTTGGTGATAGTAATGATACCGCCACCGGTTGGCGGGGCGGCAAAGACCACGCCGGTATTAGGATCAAGGTTAACGCTACTAGGGGGAATGGTAACGTTGGGGGTGGTGTTACCCGAGCCGGGTAATGTGCCGTTAAAAGCGAAGGCGCGAACGGCGGCTCCGGCGGAATTGGCTGTATCTACGATATAAACCCATTGATTAATGCCGTTGACGGCGAGCATATTCGGACCGCTAAGCTGCCCTGTAGTGGTGGCGGTGTTGGTTTGAGGGGCGATGTCGGTGACGAAGTTGCCGTTTTGGTCGAGTTTGAGTAGTGACGATGCTTCATATTGCCCGGCGTTGTTGACGCCAAAGCTACCAGAGAGGTAGATGTTGCCATTGGCGTCGGACTTGATGGAAGTCATGCCGTAAATCGAAGCGGATTCTTGAGAGTTATTGAGGCCGGTGATGTTGAGTGGAGTAATCGGCGTGATCGCGCCGTTGGTTAAATCGACTTCTATAACATTGTACGACTGGCCGTTGATACTGAAGTAGCCAGCGGCGAGGTGATTGCCGCTAGAAGAGACAGCGACATTTTCGACATAATAATTATTGCTGCCGCTGGTGTATGGGACGAAGAGCTGGGGAGCATCGGTGGCGGCGGTGGGGCTGGTTGGGATGATTTTCGCGACGCCGTAAGTGGCGTAACCCAGGGCGGAGCCGCCGTTGAAATCGCCGCCGACAATGACGGAGCCGTCGGTGTGGTCGATGCTGGGTGCGCCGAGGACAGAACCAGTGTAGCCGTTGGATGCCGAAGTCGGGCCGATAAATGTCGGGGTTTGAACGGTTGGCGAGGCTGTGTTTGATTGATAAACCGCCACAAGGGCGTTGGTAGGCGCGGTCATGTAGATCACGCCGTTACTATCAACCGTCATGCCCTGAGGTTCGCCACCGTTGAATGAAAAGCCAGAACCGGCAATCTCAATCGTCACCATACTCTGATATGTGAATGTGCCGTCGCCGTTGTCGCTGAAAATAACGATGGTGCGCCAGCTTGCAGGGGTGGCTTGGCCGGAGATCAAGCCGCCGCTGGCATAGGGCATGGCGGTGGAGTCGCAGTAGACATAGATAAAATTGGAGCTTCCGGCAGAATAGGCAATCATAGTCGGGTTGACGAGATCACCGTTTTCTGACCAGGTAGAGACGACATTACCGACATTGCCGATATAAGTATAGTCGACGGAAGAATCAGAGGCGGCAAAGGTCGGGCGGAACAAATCTAAGAAGGCGGCGGTGGCGAGGAGAAGCGCTACGGCTAGACTTACCGCTACAACAGTCCGTGATACCCACGCCCTCCGATTATGCATATATCTATTATATCAAATCATGAGGGGATTTGGCCGAAGGATACTGAGTATAGCGAGGCGCTGACTAGGCTTCGGCGTCATTGGCGAAGAAGGAGCCAGATTGGCGAGACCAGAGCTTGGCGTAGTGGCCGCCCTTTTTGAGGAGCTGGTCGTGGGAGCCGTCTTCGATGATTTTGCCGTCCTCTAGGACGATGATGCGATCGAGGTCCATGACAGTGGAGAGACGGTGGGCGATGACGAGGGAGGTGCGACCCTGCATGAGGTTCTTGAGGGCGGCTTGGATGGCGGCTTCGCTTTCGCTGTCGAGGGCGGAGGTAGCTTCGTCGAGGAGGAGGATGGGGGCGTCCTTAAGGATGGCGCGGGCGATGGCGATGCGTTGGCGTTGGCCGCCGGAGAGTTTGACGCCGCGCTCACCGACTAAGGTTTCGTAGCCTTTAGGGAAGCTGTCGATGAAGTCGTCGGCGTGGGCGAGCTTGGCGGCTTTGACTACTGCGCTATGGGGACCGCCGGGGTGGTGGTAGGAGATGTTGTCGGCGATGGAGCGGTGGAAGAGGGTGGATTCTTGGGGGACGTAGGCGACTTGTTCGCGGAGGGAGTTCTGGGTGACTTTGCGAATGTCTTGGCCGTCGATGGTGATGTCGCCGCTCGAGACGTCGGCGAAGCGGAGCATGAGCTTGGTGAGGGTGGTCTTGCCGGAGCCGGAGACGCCGACGAGACCGACGCGTTGGCCGGCGGGAATCTTTAGGGTGAAATCTTGGAAGATGGGTGTAGACTGGCCGTCGTGGGTGAAGGTGATGTTGTTGAAGGAGACGGTGCCTTTTTGGACTTGGAGGCGGACGTTGGAGTGGTCGAGGACTTCGGGGGTTTCGTCGAGGATGTTGGTCATGTCGACAGCGTCACCGAAGGCTTGGTTGATGTCTTTGATGCGGCCGTTGAGATCCCAAAGGCGGCCGAGTATGCTGTTGGTGTAGGTGTAGAGGAGGATGATGGTGCCGATGCTGATGCCGAACCACTGATTGCCGCCGACGGCGAAAATGATGATGACTGCCGCCATGATGACGGAAACGAGGCCGGCGACGGCGTGGCGGACGGTGGTGAATTTGAGAAGCGTGGTGCCGATGTCAAAGACTTTGTCGGTGGACTGCTTGAAGCGGGAACGTTCGGCGGCTTCGCGGGCGTAGCTTTTGACAGTGAGGACGTTGGTGATCATGTCGGCGAGGCGGCCGGATTTTTCGCTGTCGGCGCGGGATTCTTTTTGGCCGAGAAGGATGGAGCGGCGGTTGGCGATGACGATGAAGGTGGTGAAAACTGAGGCGACGATGGTGAGGATGAGGGCGTAGACCGGGACGAGGAAGGCGAGGACGCCGATAGAGACGATAGTCATGGTGAAGAGGGGGATGAAGTACCAGATAATGTTGTCGTGGAGGGTTTCGTAGGCGCGGACGAAGCGTTTGGTGTAGTTGACGATTTGGCCGCCGAAGCGGTTGTCGTGGAAGCGCATGGATTGCGCGGCGATGGCGTCAAAACAGAGGAGGTCGAGGTCGCGGAAGGCGTGGAGTTGCATTTTCCAGTGGATCCAAAGTTGGACACGGTAGATGATTTCGGTGGCAAGGAGGGCGCCGATGAAAAGGGCGATGAGCGGGGTGAAATCTTGCCAAAGGTGATCGGCTTGGTAGTCGCCGGTGGCGAGGCGGTCGATGATCTGCGAGAGGGCGAGCGGGCTCAAAATACTCTGAGCGAGGGTGGCAAGAATCGCGAGAATGGCGGTAGTGATCGTGGCGGCTTTGTGCCGCTTCAGAACTTGGAAAAAGTAATGAAGCGTCCGCCCGATGGGCATTTTGTCCTTGCGGCTTGAATCGCCGCCTGTGTTTTCGCTTGACATAGCTATTTATTATATCATGTAAATGACTCGCTGACTAGGCTTCGAGGCGGCGGGACATGGACTTCTTGTAGGCTTCGACGCCGGGCTGGTCGAAGGGGTTGACGCCTTGGAGGGTGGCGCTCGTGGCGCAGGCTTGCATAAAGAACATGATGAGTTCGCCGAGATGAAATGCGTCGAGACGTTCGAGGCGGAGGCGAGAGACGGGGACGCCGCCGGCAGAGTGGGCTTCGACAACGGCTTCCATGACGGCTTCTTGGGCGCGTTCGATTTCGGCGAGGGAGCGGTCGGAGAGGTCGGTGTAGAGTTCTTCGACTTCTAGCAGAGTTTCGATGACGGTGCGGCGGCCGTCTTGCATGTATTGGCCCATGGAGTGGAGGTCGGCGGAGTAGTTGAGGCCGACCGGGAAGAGACCTTTATGGTCTTTGCCTTCGCTTTCGCCGAAGAGTTGTTGCCACCAGGCGATGAGGCCGAGGAGGCGGGGTTCAAAACCGGCGAGGGCTTCGATGGTGTGGGTATCGGCGAGGCCGGTGCGCCAGGCGGCGTAGTCGAGGGCGAGTTGGTGGTTGTCTTGTGCGGCGCCTTCGAGGAGGGCGGCAGTGTCGATGCCGGCGAGTTGGAGCGGGACGAGGCCGACGGGGGAGAGAACGCTGTAGCGGCCGCCGATGTTTTCGGGAAGGTCGTAGATTTGCCAATTTTTGGCGGTGGCGAGGTCGCGGAGAGTGCCTGTGCTACCGGTGGTGGCGATGACGCGCTTATTGGCTTCGGCTTCGCCGTATTTGTTGGTGAGGCGGTCGAGCCAGAAATCGAGGGCGAGGGCAGTTTCGCGGGTGGTGCCGGATTTGGAGATAACGTTGATGGCGAAGTCGCGGTCGCCGAGGGCTTGGACGGTATCGGCGAGTTCGCGGGTGCTGAAGCTGGTGCCGGAGAATAAAACTACCATGCCGTGGTCGGGTTTTAGCGCTTCGTAAATAGCGCGGGCGCCGAGATAGCTGCCGCCAACGCCGATGACGATGAGAACTTGGGCGTTAAGCTGGGGTGGGGTGGTGAGTGGCGTGGGGTATAGCCAGCCGGTCATGTCGCGGTCGGGAAGCTCTTGCCAGATCTGCTCGGCCCGTTCGCGAAGGTCCTCGCGGATTTCGGTGCCGGGTGTGAACTTTATCATACCTTCAATATATCATGGATTACTGACTGCATGATATAGTTGGCGGAGAGGGCGCTAGTAGGGAGGTTGAGTTCTTGAATCGAGATGCCGGTGCGAGTGGCGAGAGCAATAGGTAGGAGAATCAGCTCGGCGTTCGGGGCGAGGAGGGTGGCGCCGAGGATTTGGTTTTTCTTGCCGGAGCCGCCTGTGGTGATGAGCTTTAATGAATCTCGCACGAAAACCTGGTAGCGCAGCTTGCGGCGCTTGCATTCTGATTCGGGGAGGCCGATCTGGGCGAGCTCCTCGTCGCCGAGGAGTAAGGTGTCGACTACGGAGTATTGCATGTAGGCTTTTTGCATGCGGTTCATGATATTGATGACCGCGAGGCGAGCTTCTTGGAGTGAGCGAGCGGCTCCGGCGCGACCGCCGCGGCAGGAGCCGATAACGAAGACTTTTTTGTTGGTGGTGCGGAGGTTTTCGTCGACAGTAATTTGGCCGCGGACGACTTTGATGCCGGCGTTGTGGAGCTCGAGGTCGAGTTGAGGGGTGGCGCCCATAGCGAGGATAATTTCGTCAGCGGCGTGCGTGCGGCCGTTCGAAAGGTGGACGACTTTGCGATCGCCTTGGCGTTGAAGGGCGACAGCCTGAGAGTTGGTATGGGTGCGAACGCCGTAGCGCTTGCTGAGCTTAGTAGCGAACTGCTTGGCGATTTCGGTTTCGACGTCGGGCAGGATGCGGCTGGCTTTGTCGAGGAGGGTGACTTTGGAGCCGACGGCGGCGAAGAGGGAAGCGAGTTCGCAGCCGGCAGCGCCGGCACCAATGACGATGACTTCGCGTGGGGTGCGGCCGCGCTGGAGGGCGAGAGACGGGGTAAGCGTGTGGACACTCTCGATGTTAGCGAGGTCGAGCCGCGGAGCGGAACCAGTAGCGATGATGAAATGGCGAGCGGAGAGGCGGCGGTTGCCGACCGCAACGGAAGTCTTATCGATGAAATGAGCGGTGCCGTTGAAGATATTGATGCCGAGGTCGCGGAGCTTTTGAGGGGAGCGGCGTTCTTTGGTGACAGCTGCTTTGGCGCGACCGCGGAGAGTCATGAGGCTGGGGTGACGTCGGAGAGCGTTTTGCCCGCCGCTCTCGACGAGGGCTTCGTGCATGGCCGCCATTGGTACATCATAGTTAATATAGTTGCCGCCGAGCGACATCTTTTCGACTAGGGCGACTTTCATGCCTAGCTTCGCGGCTAGCTCCGCCGCGGTGATGCCGGATAGTCCGCCACCGATTACGACTAAATCAAATTCACGTCCCATAGTTATATTATTTTATCACGGTTACGGTAAAAATCGGCTAAATCGGGGTGAATCAGTTGGAGTTTGCTGGCGAGGAAGCGTTTGACATCGGTGTCGGTGGCGGAGCGATTCTTGGCGAGATAGGAGGCGAGGTGCCGAGAAACCTGCTCGGCAATTTGTTCGGCGTGGGCGGGGGCAATGCCGATAGAGAGAGCGTCGGTTTCGATGTCATTTTGGTAGTCGGCGGGGGTTTTGGGTGGTTTGGGTTTGAAGGGATTACGCATCTAAATATACTCCAAGACTTTAAAGACGATGATGAAGCCGGCGAGGATGAGGTAGCCGCTGACGGCAGTGAGCTTGAGGAAGTTTTGGGATTTTTTGCGGAAGCGTTGGACGGTGGCGAGGTCGCCGCGGTCGCGGATGGTGAGGCGGAAGATAACGAGAGGGAGGATGACGATGACAGAGTAGGCGGCGAGGCCGAGGAGTTCGAGTTCGCGTGAGAGGGTAAGGATGGCGCTGCCGGCGAGGATGAGGAGAGGGAGGGCGAAGACGAGTTCGCCGAAGACGCTCATGGTGCCGAGGAGGTAGGCTTCGGTGTTGTTGTTGGTTTTGTGGGCGCGGGAGTCGAGGAAGCGGGCGACGGGGCGGGGGAGCCAGAGTTCGGTGGATTTCGGGGAGCGGTAGTAGAAGCCGAAGGTGAAGAGGGCGAGCATGACGAGGACGGCGGCGAGAGTGGCGTAGGAGGCGGGGCCGAGGTCGCCGAGGTTGATGATGAGATAGCAGATGGCGGCGAGGAGGACGAAGACGGCGAGGCCGACGCCGGAGATGAAGGAGCTGACGAGCATGTTGGTGCGGGCGGTGATGTGGCGCTTGTCGATGGAGCCGTGATAGAGAAGGATGGCGCAGCCGAGGCCGAGCTGGAGGGTGGCGTGGAGGAGGGCGGCAAGGCCGATGATTACTAGGCCTGGGATTGTTGCCTCGGTCATCCAGTTTTCCATAGATATATTATAGCATAAGGGAGATGCGTGCGCTTAGAGCACTCACAAAGCGTAAGCCCGCATGACACACTTCCTTCGCGCCCGTCGTTACGGGGCTCAGTCGTTTGCTGCTCCTCGTAGCGTCGCAGGAGTCATGCTCAGCTTACATCTTTGTACGTGCTCTAAGCCCCACAATCAACATTACCTATAATACCTCCCACCCCCTACGGGTAGACACAGCGGAGGGAATAACCCCAATGGTCACCATTAGCGAATGTGCCTGGTTGAGCAATAGTAAAAGTTACATCAGCACGAGCGGCAGTCAGTATGTTAGATGAACTCCACCAAAGCCCCCAGTCGGATTGACCAGCTAGACCATTATTCGGGGCAAAGTATGCTGCCGCGACAGTGGCGAAGGGAATGAGGATGACCCCTGTTGTAACAGGGGTGGGTGATTTTGGAGTATAATTCTTTCTATTGTACAGTATAGCACACTCGATGTCAAAAGTCAAGAGATTATGCTTATCTTGGGTCAACTTGAAGCCTTCGAGATCCTCCTTCGCCACTGTCGGGGCGGGTGATTTCTTCGGCAGTAGTCTAGAAAACGGTTTTCGCAATCAATCCAGCCACCCGCATATTCATAACTCATCGCTCGACTCGGGCTTGGGACCTAGCATCGCCTACATGACCACTGTAGCAATTAGTCCAGGTACTCATGGTCCGACTGCAAAGTTTCGTGGCTTCTCCCTCCGCTGTGTCTACCCGTAGGGGGTGGGGAGGAGATTCTAGGGGTTCGGGTCTGATATACTGTCTGTATGAGGTTTTTTCGGGCGGCTAAGAATTATGGGGTCGTGTATCGGTTTATGCTGTCTAGTTTTGGGCGGGAATGGCGGATTTGGGTGGCGCTCATGGTGCGGACGATTTCTTGGGTGATTCGGACGACGGTGCAGCCGATTTTGCTGGCGATGGTTTTGGCTCAGCTGGCGCAGGGGGACTTTGAGAGTTTGCCGAGGACGGTGCTATTTTTTGCTATTGTGTCTGTCGTGAGTGGGGTGATGTCGCCGATAGCGGCGGTGCTGGGGATCGCTGGAGAAAGTATTGCGTACAAGGGGGTGTCGCTTGGGTATTTTAAGAAGTTGGTGTCGCTTGATACGGGGTTTTTCGTGGATAATATGTCGGGGAAGCTGACGTCGTCGGCGAGGCAGTTTACGGATAATGTGATTGAGTTTAGCCGAGATTGGCGGGAAGATTATGTGCCGGTGCTGGCGGGGCTGATTCTGCCGATTGGGGTTATCATGTGGAGCGATCCGCTGTTGGGAGTGTTGGTGATTGTTTTGACGGTGGTGATGTTTTGGCAGATTGCTACGATTTCGCATAAATATGAGCCGTACCGGGCTAGGGCCAGGAAAGTTTATCATCGAATATCTGGGTTTTTGAGTGACACTATAACTAACATCGTGGCGGTGAAAAGTTGTGCTCAGGAAGAGCATGCGATGGCGGTCTTTGAAAAAGATGTGGATGAAGAAGTGAAAGTGTTCATTGATAAGGCCGTGGTAAAGCAGAAGTATTCTTTGCGGAAGGAGCTGGCGGCGGCGTTGTTTTTTGCGGCGCTCCTTGGGGCGACGGTTTTTAGGTATCAGCAAGGGAGTATCGATCTGACAATTGCGGTGCTGGTGGCGACGTATATGTTGACGATTATGCAGAGTATTTATATGTTGCCGGGGCTGGTCGAGAGACATGACGATCGGGTGGAGATTTTGAGTGAGGGGTTGGCGGTCTTGGCGACGAAGAGTAAGTTGGAGGATCCTAGGAAACCGATTGTGTTGAAGAGGGCGAAGGGTGGGGTGAAGCTGGAGGATGTGAGGTTTGCCTATGGTAAACAGGAAGTTATAAAGGGGTTGAATTTGACTATTGCGGCTCGGCAAAAACTGGGGGTGGTGGGAGAAAGCGGGGCGGGGAAGAGTACGCTAGCGAATTTGATCTTGCGATTTGTTGATCCGATTAGCGGGGTGGTGACGTTGGATGGGCATGATCTAAGGGATTTTCGGCAGACTGATTTGCATCGAAATGTTGCTTATGTACCGCAGGAGCCACTGCTATTGCATGATACGGTGCGGGCGAACTTGAAGCTGGCGGCGCCGAAAGCGGCGGAAGAGGATTTGTGGAAGGCGCTCAGGAAAGCGCATGCGGCGGATTTTGTGAAAGAGTTGCCGGATGGGTTGGATTCGGTGGTGGGCGAACGGGGAGTGAAACTGTCCGGCGGGCAGAAGCAGCGGATTGTGATTGCTCGGTCGCTGTTGCAGGATGCGCCGGTGATGGTGCTGGACGAGGCGACCAGTGCGCTGGATAGTGAGAGTGAGCAGATTATTAAGGATTCGCTTAAGGATGTGCTTAGGGGGAAGACGGCGATTGTTATAGCGCATAGGTTGTCGACGCTGGCCGATATGGATAGGATTATTGTGATGAAGGATGGGAAAATTGTGGAGGATGGGACGCACTTGTCGTTGCTGCGACGGGATGGAGTGTACGCGAAGATGTGGAAGCGGCAGATTCGGGAGTGTTAGATTATATTGGTGGAGTTACAGGGACTCGAACCCTGGACCTCTTCCATGCCATGGAAGCGCTCTAGCCAACTGAGCTACAACCCCATGCGATGAATGATCCTCGAAGGGGCAATAAAAAAGACGCACTTGATTCAATACAGTATCTTGCGCATCTTTTATGTGTCTATTATATCGTTTTAGTTATAGCATTTCAAGTATTTGACAAAGCCTTGGTCTGGTGCAGCTTCATGCGGCTAAAATCCATCGCTAGGTTCTTCGACTGCTTGCGGGCAGTGCGCATATTGTTCTCGATTGTTTTTTTGCCGTTGCCGAGCGGGCTCTTCAATTCCTACTTTACGCCACCTATGTCTAGATCGGGAGTCTTATAGCTCTCGCGACGTAAAAACACGACATCGGACTTAAAGTATTTGTTCGCCAAAATTAATGCCGCACGCATTTCGTGATCCTTAGGATGGTCAATTATATTGGTTTTTACGATGACTTTGTATTTCATATGCTTTAGGTAAAGCTTAACATGTTTCTCCTGGGGAGAAAGTGGTTGAGCTTTCTTTCCTTCGCCACTGTCCTGCTAAGAACACAGCGGTTTTCTTCCTTTCCTGAACTACGCTTAAAAAGTCAGGGAAACCCTGAACTTTTAAGCACACTAATCTCTGCCGAGCAAATGGCCATTTGTGAGCGAGCCGGATAAGATGGGTGGGGAGGGATGGGTTAGTGTTCGCCTTCGGTGTGGAAGCGGTCGTGGATTTCTTTTAAGTGTTGGTCGGTGAGGTGGGTGTAGACTTGGGTGGTGGAGATGTCGGCGTGGCCGAGGAGGCCTTGGACGGAGCGGAGGTCGGCGCCATTCATGAGGAGGTCGGTGGCGAAGGAGTGGCGCATGGTGTGGGGGGTGACTTTTTTGGTGATGCCGGCGAGCTTGGAATACTTATCGACGAGGCGCTGAACGGAGCGGGCGGTGAGGCGGGCTGAATTCTTGTCGTCTTTGTCGTCTTTTTCTTTGGGATTAGGGCTGGTGATCTTGTCGCGGTAGTTGATGAAGAGGGCTTTGGATTGGTCGTTTCTGGTGGCGAGGTAGTCGGAGATGGTTTCGGCGGCGGAGGGGGAGAGGAAGACGGGGCGGTCTTTGTCGCCTTTGCCGCGGACGACGAATTCGCGGCGTTCGAGGTTGATTTGGCCGCGGTCGAGGGCGACGAGTTCGGAGACGCGGAGGCCGGAGGAAAAGAGGAGCTGGAGGATGGCTTGGTCGCGGAGGTTGTCGGGGGGGATTTCGTTTAGGATGCGTTCGACTTCGTCGATTTGGAGGAAGGAGACTTGGGGTCTGACGACTTTGGGGAGGTCGATTTTAGCGGCGTCGAGGGATTTGATGTCACGGCGAGCGAGGTATTTTAAGAATTGGCGGAGGGCGATGATGTAGTAGGTTTGGGTGCGGATGGAGAGGGTTTGGCCGCGGTCATCTTTGTAGCGGTTGAGGTAGAGGCGGTACTGGCGGATGAGGTCGGGGGTGATGTCGGAGGGTTTGGCGGAGGAATCTTGGTCGGGGTTTTTGGGGTCGGCGGGGCGGTGGTCGTCGGCGAATTGGGCGAAGCGTTCGAGGTAGAGGCGGTAGTTGGCGATGGTGCGGAGGGAGCGGCCGCGCTCGATTTCGAGAAATTCGAGGAAGTTGTCGATGAGGTCGGTGATGTACATGTATATATTATAGTATGTTCGCGGGGTTTTGGTTAAGCCTTTTTCCAGTCGCCGTGGGTGTGGCGGCCGCGGCCGTGGACGAACCAGTCGAGAGGGTCGCCGGTTTGGATGGCGTCGTAGAGGGTTTTAGCTGAATCGGTGAAGAGGCGGTCGCGGATAGTGGTGCGGATGTTCTTTTGGATTTTGCGGCCGAAGGTCTCGCCGCGGGCGGTGCTTTCTACGCACTCTAGCTCGCAGTCGAGATTGTCGGCGTCTTTGACGATTTGGCTGGCGAGAGTTTGGCGGGCTTCGTATTCGTGCCAGAGGGCGCGAAGCTCGGCGGAGAGAGTGATGTCGGTGGTTTGGTCGGTGATGGCGAGTTTTTCGTCGCGGGTGGTGTACATGCGGGACATGGATTGGACGTCGCCGGTGCGGGTTTCGGTGATGTCGTGCATGAGGGCGATTTTGACGACGTGGCCAGTGTCGACGTTTTGGCTTGGGCGATGGTCCAGGCGAGGATGGCGACGCGGAAGGTGTGTTCGGCGTTGTTGGCGAGGGGCAGGCCGCCGATTTGGTTCCAGGTGCGGGCGACGTGGCGGAGGGTGCCTATTTCGAAGAGGAAATTGACGTCGTTATTGGCGGCGGGGGTTTTGCGCTTGACGGATTTGATCTGTTTCATGAGTTAAGTATAGCATAGGGGTGGTATCTGTTACGTGATATAATATATAGTATGCAGGAGGCGAAAGAGGAGGTACGAGCCCGGTTGCCGGTGGAGGAGGTGGTCGGCTGGTATGTGGAGCTGAAGCGCGCGGGGAAGAACCTGAAGGCGCTGTCGCCCTTTACGAGTGAGAAGACGCCGTCGTTTATGGTGAGTCCGGATCGGGGGGTGTGGCATGATTATTCGAGTGGGAAGGGTGGGGATATTTTTAGCTTTGTGATGGAGATGGAAGGGCTGACTTTTGCCGAGGCGGTGAAGATGTTGGCGGACAAGTGCGGGGTGGTGTTGGCGCAGTATGACACGGGGGCGGATAGGGATTTGGCGACGAAGCGGAAGAGGTTGTATGCGGCGCTGGACCTCGCGGAAAAATACTATCAGTTTGCGCTCTCGAAAAATCCGGCGGTGATGGATTATGCGTTTTATAAGCGGAATATGAATCGGCAGACACTCAGGGATTTTCGGATTGGGTATGCGCCGGCGCAGGGGGACGCGCTGGTGAAGTTCCTCGCGAGCAAGGAGGTGACGAAGCAGGAGATGGAGGAGGCGGGGCTACTGAATCGGAAGGGGACGGATCTTTTTCGTGGACGGTTGATGATACCGCTGATGGATGCGGCGGGGAAGACGGTGGGGTTTACGGGGCGGATTTTGGATGACAAGATTAAGAACGCGCCGAAATATCTGAATACGCCGGAGACGCTGCTGTATCATAAAAGTCGGCATATTTTTGGACTTTCGCAGGCGAAAAAGGCGTTGGTGCAGAGTGGGTTTGCGGTGCTGGTGGAGGGGAATATGGATGTGGTTTCCTCGCATCAGGCGGGGGTGGCGGAAGCGGTGGCGACGGCGGGGACGGCGATGACGCCGGAGCATTTGAAGGGGCTGGCGAGGTTTACGAAGGATATTCGGCTGGCGTATGATCGGGATGCGGCGGGGATAAGGGCGGCGGAGCGGGCGGTGGAGTTGGCGAGTAGTCTCGGGATCCGGCTAAGTGTGATTGCGGATTATCCGGCGAAGGATCCGGATGATTTGATACAGAAGGGGCCGGAGTTGTGGCAGGAGGCGGTGAGCAAGCCGAGGCCGGCGGTGGAGTGGTTGTTTGATGAGTATGCGAAGCGGTATGACTTAGGGACGGGGACGGGGAAGCGGGAATATGCGGAGGTGACGGCGGCGGTGATGCGGACTATAAAGGATGATATTGAGCGGGCGAGTTATGAGCAGTCGGTGGCGGAACGCTTGGCGGTGGATGCGGAACTAGTGAAGCAGAAAGTGTCGTCGAAAGCGGCGGGAGCTCCGAAGCGGCTACGGCGGGGGAGTCCGGAGCAGGTGGAAAAGCAGAGTTTGGTGGAGGAGACGTTGCTCGGGCTATTGCTATGGATGACTGAACGTGAAACTCCGATTGACTTGGCGGTGGCGGGCATAAGGGGAATGCTTGACAGGGCGGAGAAATTAGATTACACTAGGAAACAGGAACTGATCCTGCGAGCCGAAGGGCGTTATGCCAGCTGGAGTCAAGAAGATTTCCAGGATGAGATAAAATCATTGCTCGCTCGTCAAGTAGATGAGGCGAAGCGTGCGGAAAAGCAAGAGTTGCTGAGTTTACTGGCCGAAGCGGAAGCGGAAGGCGATGATGTGGCGGTGATGGAACTGGTCAAAGCGTTAAACGAAATCAACAAAGGATAATGATGGATAATGAGTATTCGCCAAGTGAATTAGGGCTCGAGGAGAGGGCGGCGCCGGAAGATATTTTGAGTGATATTGGCGAGCCGGATTTTACGGCGGAAGATATAGTGAGTGCGGCGGAGCTAGATATTGCGGCGAGTGGGATTGAGTTTTTTGCGGATGATTCGATTAAGATTTATTTGAAGGAGATCGGGAATATTCCGATGCTGACGGCGGAGGAAGAGGATGTTTTGAGCAGGCAGATTTATGCGAATCGGGCGCGGCTGGCGGAGCTTTTGGCGAAGCAAAAAGGGATGCGGGCGACGGAGAAAGAAATCAAGCGAGTGGAGGATCGGTTGAGGCATCATCGGGCGATGAATCCGCCGCGGCAGGATATAATTGTGCGGGGGGAGAAGCGGCTAGTGGAGCTAAGAAGAGAGCTGAAAAAGAAGTCGCTGAATATGACGGAGACGAAGGAGCTACGGAAATTGCAGAGGCCGAATCAGAGGATGGTGGAGGCGAACATGCGGCTGGTGGTGTCGATTGCAAAGCGGTATTTGAATCGGGGGTTGGAGCTTTTGGATTTGATACAGGAGGGGAATACGGGGTTGATTCGGGCGGTGGAGAAGTTTAACCCGGAGAAAGGGTTTAGGTTTTCGACGTATGCGACGTGGTGGGTGCGGCAGGCGATAACGCGAGCGATTGCGGATCAGGCGCGGACGGTGCGAGTGCCGGTGCACATGGTGGAGACGATTAATAAGCTGGGGCGGATTCAGCGGCAGTTGTCGCAGGAACTGAATCGTGACCCGACGATTGAAGAGTTGGCGAAAGAGATGGAAGTGGAGCCGGAGAAGGTGACGCAGATTTTGAAAGTGAAGCAGGATGCGGCGTCGCTTGATGCGTCGATTTCTCGGGATGATGACGAGGAGTCGTCGCTGTCGGATTTTATTGAGGATAAAAATCAGGACACACCGGAAGTTGCGACGACGAAGGTGATGCTGGTGGATCAGGTGGGGCAGGCGCTCGATTTGTTGACGGATCGTGAGCGGAAGATTATTCAGATGCGATTTGGTTTGGGTGGTAGTAGGGTGTATACGCTGGAGGAAGTGGGGGCGGAGTTTAGCGTGACGCGGGAGCGGATTAGGCAGATTGAGGGGAAGGCACTGGCGAAGTTGAAGAGGCATAAAGATAGTAAGAAGTTGATGGATTATTTGAAGTAAGACCTAGCAAAAGAATTACATATACCCCCTCGCAAACAGAATAAATCCCGCCTGTCTTTACAGGGGGATTTTTCTTCCCCCTCGGCTAGCCGCCTGCGGGACGTTGCTCGAAAGTATATGTCAATTCTTTTGCCCTAGCTTCTTTCTGCAAATCAATCTCCTTCGCCGCTGTCTCATCGGGCTGGAATGCAGGAGAACAGTCAACTTCTTCATATTGGTGGCCCTCATCACTAGATTCAAGCACAAATCCTTCTAGCGGTGCCATACTAAGCTCGATTCTTTGGCCGAGTACCGCAAACAACCATAAGTCCTACGGCTTCTCCCTCCGCTGTGTCTACCCGTAGGGGGTGGGGAGGAGGCTAAAGAAATAGCAAGATGATTATAACTCCAAGTACGATTAAAAAGATATTAATCGCACGAGAGCTGCGCTCATTCGCTTTCTTGTAAGTTTCCTCTGAGGTTGCTCTGCTAACTGTTCTGCGAGTACGCAAAGATATGATTGCCATCACGGCAAAAACCACTACCATTATGGCGATGAGTGGTATCACCAAAACCATGAGAATCCCTAAATAGCCTGCGCCGTTCATAGCGGTAATCAGACCAAGAATCAGCAGTATCATTAGCGCCATAAGCACAAACCAGAGAATAGCAAATCTCGTCCATTTACGCACCAGCTTTTGCTGCTGGTAATGCCAAGGGAGTTCAGAAGATATCTCCAGACCCATACTCCCATTCTACCACACCACATCCTCCCCACTCCCTACGGGTAGACACAGCGGAGGGAAGTGCCATGATTCTTGTCCATCTGGTTGTCACCCGGGTGAGTAATAGTAGCAACTAAGTGAAAGAAGTTTGAACGCATACCGTTACTCTCGAATACGCCAGAAGTCCACCAGCGCGCCTCAGTACCCTGAAGCCATACTGAGGCGGGGCTGCTCACACCTCCCGTGACAGTGGCGAAGGAGGAACTTTAAGCATAATCCTATTGACTTTTCATCCCGCCTGTGCTCTACTCATGGTAGACTGGGGTGAATATACCTGACGGGTGGTATCGCAATATACTTTGTATGATATAAAAACAGAAAAAGCCACGAGGGAATCTTCGTGGATTTTTCATGGTGCACCCGGCGAGATTCGAACTTACGACCTTTGGCTCCGCAAGCCAACGCTCTATCCAGCTGAGCTACGGGTGCATTTGTGGGAAGTAAACCCCACAAATTAGTAAAGTAAGGTGCGAGCCATATAGTATACGGCCCAAGCAAATTGTAGCACAAATCAGGGAGATATGCTATACTAGCACCAGAAGAAAAAGGGGTTCCAATGAAGCAAAGCAACAAAGGGGAGTGGCTCAATAAGTTTATCGCCTGGGTTTATGGACGGCCGGGCAAAACATTGAAATTGGTGGCTGTAACTGGGGCGAACGCGAGTGAAGTTGTTGCTTTGTCGGCGGAGGTGCTAAAGGCAGACGGAAAGCCGACGGCGTATTTGGCGGCGCATGATTTTGAGATTTCGGGGCAGAAGCAGCATGATGAAAAACCGCTGAAGCCGAGCAGGGGACTTTATCAGCGGTTTCTGCAGGCGGCAAAGCGGGCGGGGGCAGAGTATGTAGTGATAGAATTGGCGCCAGAAGCGGTGGCGCGGAATTTCTTGGGCGATGAGCGATTCGCGGTGACGATCGTGACGGACAATAGCAAAGTAGACAAGTTGCTGGAAGCGACGGCGGTGCCGGTGCTAAATAAGGATTTGGAATTGCCTGAGCGGCCGAACATGATAAGTTTCGGACGACATCGAAACGCGGATGCGCGGATTGATCGAGTGACACCATTCAAAAAAGGCACTGAGATTCAGGCGATGGCGCAGGGTAGGCGGACGGAGTTGGCTTCGTTTTTGACGACGGATTCGGCGCCGATGTCGATCGCGGCGGCGCTGGCGCTGGGGCTGGGGGTTGGGATTAACTTAGAAAAAATTGCGGACGGGATTGCTAACTTAGACTCGTAGGCGGAAGAGAAGACATGCGAAAGGGCGCTGATTTACGCGCCCTTATTCTGCTGTCCGTCGCTCAGCCTGGGACTAGAGCGGGACAATGATGTTGCCGGTGGGTTGGTCAATTTCGAGGCGACGAATAGCCTCAGCGATGAGTGGCGCGGTAAGCGGGAGTCGCGTCGCGCGAGACTTTTTTTCGAACGCAGCCCAAACGAGCGGGTCTTTGGGTATCGAGTCGGTTGTGATGAGCTTGTTGACGTAGTGGTTGCGGAGATTGAACTCGGGCATGAGAAACTCTCCAGGCTCGTACGAAAGCTGCGCGTGAATAACTAGCGCGAATAGTCGCTCGGGACGACACTTCCACACTAGGTCGGAGTTTGCCATGAGCGTGGTGCAACGGTCGGCCTCGTCGTCGACGATTAAGACTGTCGCGCCCTCTAAGGCTTGTCGGTTGTGGTCGCTTAAGCTTAGCTTGACCGCGCCGGTATCATCGGGGCGAACCTTGTCCATGATGATGAGCGGCGTGCCAGCAGCGGTAAATAGCTCCGCGCGGGCGGCACTGCTTTTGTCGGCTGCAACAATGACGTTATACGGAATGTTGGCCTGGGCCCATTCGGATAGACTGGGTAAAGCTGACACCGTGTGGTAGTCGATGCCTTTGTCGGTGAAGTATTTGGTCGAGCCTACGTCGTGCAGGTCGAGCGAAATGACCGCACTTGCCCCGGCGTAGGCAAGGGAATTGGCGAACAGGTCTAGTCCGCACGAAACGCCGGGGGTGTTGGCGCTACTACGAGAGTAGAGCACGTAAGGCATGACGACGGTGATTCGGAGAGTCGGGCTCAGTGAACGGAGGGCCGCCACCATGCACTCGACTTCCATCTTGCGGTCGTTGACCGGCGGGTTGGCTGCTTGCACGACGTAGACTTGGCTGAAGTCATGCGGCTCAACGCGCGCGAACGAACTAGTGTTCAAAAACCTGGTGTGCTTAGCCGTGGTCAAAATCGATGCAGGGAGCATCTCGCTAAGCTCTTTGGTTAGCTGGTCGGCACCGGGTGATGCCGAGATGAACGCGGACCTTTGCATTGCTGGTATTTGGGGCACTGAACATCCCTCCACCCTTCTTAAGATTTGGTTTGTCGGCAACTTGTTAATGTGCCTCCACCCACCTCAAGTATACCACATGATATAATATAGATATGATAGGCCGTATGCTGGGTAGGATAGTGTTTGGCGTTTTGGTCGCGGTGGCGGCGGGGTTTTTGGCGTGGCGATTTTTGAATGAGCAGATTAAGGCGTGGACGGATGAGCACTTGCCGTGGCATTTGGTGGCGCGCTGGGTGTACGACTGTCGGGCGGTGGACGAGGCGATTGCGAAATATGACGACTGGGATCAGCGGACGATGCGGGCGATTGCGCGGGCGGAAAGTAAGTGCGATGTGAACGCGCTGGGTGATACGGACTTGACGTTTGAGGAGGATGGGCGAATCTATGGGTATTCGGTGGGGGCAATGCAAGTGCGGATTTTGCCGGGGCGGGAGCATTGTGACACGTTTGACGTGGCGAAGAACGTGGAGTGCGCCAACTGGATTTATGGTGAGCAGGGACTTGGGGCGTGGTCGGTGTGGCGGGATGGCCGCTACGAACGGTATTTAGAGCCGGAGTAGGTCATTGGCCGGAAAGCGAGCCGACACTAAAATGAATAAGCGCGATGCCGATGACGATTGCGAGAATAATGAAGATAGCTTCGATGACGCTGTGCTGTTCGGTGGTTTTGTTTAGGACCTTTTTGAGATCGGGGCGAGGGATGCGCTCGGGTAGATGGCGGGGGAGAGTTTTTCCGATCCACTGCTTGATAGACGGGATGAACTCAGTGCGCATGGCGCGCATAGCGTAGGCTTTGTATTTGTTGATGTCGATTTCTTTGATGTTGGCGGTGCGTTTGACACGGTGGACGATATTCTGGAAGGTTTGGATGCGGACGTAGGTGGTGACGGAATCGACAAGCATAATGATGAGGAGGATGGCGGCGAGCCAGATGCCGAAGCGGGCATAAATGTCGGCGGAAAGCTCGAGGAGCGGCGGGAGGAGGAAATAGTAGAAAACGGTAATGCAGAGGCCCCAAAACAAAGAAGAGATGAGGGCGACACGGCCATGGAGGTCGAAGGGTTCTTCGGTGTAATCCCACCAGCGAACGCCGAAGAGACGCTCGAGGACGACGCTGACTAGATACTCGACGACGGTGGCGGTGAGGGTGGCAATAATGAAGATGAAAAGAGGGGAGCCGGAGACAAGGCTGAGGACCGGGACGACAGCAACAACCGCGACGCCGTAGATTGGGCAGTAGGGACCGAGGAGGAAGCCGGCATTGACGATGCGGTGGCCGCGTTCGTGGTAGAGGGAGCGGAAGAAAACTTCCCAAATGTAGCCGGCGATGCTGACGACGATAAAGATGACTATGAGATCGTGGAGGCTGGGCACGTGTGCCGAATGGAGGAAGCTGAACATCTAAACCTTTAGGGTCTTCATAATGGCTATATTCTAGCATAAGTATTCTGCGTGGTATAATAGTTGCATGTAGTTGATGGAGGAGACAACGTGGAGAATGTGATGAAAAGAGCGGCAACGAGGGTGTGGCAGTTGATAGTGTTGGGGGGAGCGGTGAGCATAGCGTTTGGGTTGTTTGCGGTTTTGTGGCCGGGGGCAACTTTGGCGACGCTGACTTCGGTGTTTGCGTTCTTTGTGATAGTGATGGGGGTAGTGTGGTTTGCGGACGCTTTCTATCGAGTCGGGACGAGCCCGCTGTGGTGGATGCGGATGTTGCTGGCGCTGGTGGCGATTGTGGGCGGTGTGTACTTGCTGAGGAATCCGGATGCGGCGGCGGCGATGTTTGCGGTGCTTTTGGCGGTTTACATTTTGGTTCAGGCGCTATTTGACCTGGTGGTGGCGTCGTACGCGCAGAAGAAAAGCAATAAATACTTGCTGATAGCGGCGGGGCTTTTGGGCTTGGTGATGGGTGTGGTCGTGATGTGGCGGCCGCTGGAGGCGTCGGTGATATTCATGTGGATCTTCGGCGTGTATGCGCTGGTGCGAGGGATTTTGCTGGAAGTGTACGCGTTTCGAGTGAGGAAGAAGGTGAAGGAGTTGATAAAGCCGAGGGTGATAGAGGGGAAGGTGTCAAAATAACCAGATAGCTTAAGCAAAAAGCTCATCAGGTACAGAATTTGCCCACAAACAGAATAAATCCATCCCATCGCCATGGGTGGATTTTTCTTCCCCCTCAGGCTGCCGCCTTCCGGGACGTTGTGAGGCAAATTGTACCTTGATACGGCTTTTGCATTACGATTACCAGACCTGGCCATCTTGATGCAAATCTTAACCTATCCTAACCCCTCCCCACCCCCTATGGGTAGACACAGGGTCCAGCTAAGAGACACCTAGCGGTTTCTCTTCCTCTTCCCTTTTAGGTAAAGTCAAAAAGGCAGGAGTGAATCCTGACCTTTTTGACGAACTAAGAAGACAAGGGTGAAGGGAACTTTATAAAGTTTCCTACCTCTGTTATAGAGTCGGCTTTATAAAGTTGCTCCTCCTTCGCCACTGTCCCGACTGGTCACTTCAACGGTAGCTTACGGGAGCAATCTATTGATTTGCGTTCGTGGGCTTCATCAGCTGGTCCGACAGCTTCTTCCCTTACGGAGGTGCGGGGTACGTCTGTCATACCAGCTGATGTTACCGCTGGGTCTAGATATGCTGGTATCTCCCTCCGCTGTGTCTACCCGTAGGGGGGTGGGGAGGTGTGGTAAACTAGTTGCATGGATTATTATACGGACGGTAGCTGTGAGCCGAACCCGGGGCTGGGTGGCTGGGCGGTGGTGACGTTGGAGGGGCCGGTGGCGCTAGGTTGCGATGAAAACACGACGAATATACGGATGGAGGGGCTGGCGCTTTTGGCTGCTATTGAGCTGTGGGAAAAGGGTGACACTATTCATACGGATAGTCAGTTTTGGTTGAATGTGTTGACGAAGTGGGCGCCGGTGTGGGAGGCGAAAGGTTGGGTGAAGAAGGGCGGGGCGATTGCTAACTTGGAGTTGGTGCAAAAACTTTATGCGGCGTTTCGAGAGAAGAATCCGGATATAATTTGGACGCGGGCGCATGTGGGGACGGCGGGTAATGAGTTGGCTGATGAATGGGCGAATCGGGCGCGTGAAGGCGAGACGTTAGGCTAGTTCTCCCCACCCCCTACGGGTAGACACAGCGGAGGGACATGCCATAAAACCTAGCGTTACTGTTTACACCGGGGACGATTCGAGGGGCATCTACAAGTGCGAAATGAACGTAGTCGTCAGAAGACAAGGATGCCGAATACCACTGCCCGTAATTAGACTGAAACGTCAGACCGTGGCCGAGGGCTGGGGCACCACCGGGAGCAAAGAAAGCCGTAGAGACAGTGGCGAAGGAAATGAAGACGACCTAAGCAGTTCAGCAAAGGTCGTCCTCAATACTACGATTATAGCAGTCTTATCTATAATTCCCATTTTCAAACCTTATCACGATATTCAACTCACATAAAGCATAACCCTTGTCCCTCCTTCGCCGCTGTCTCGGCAGATATCTTCAATCCTGGCGGCGGTCAATATGGTAGGCCAACAATCACACTTTGGTTTGCTTCGTCAGTTTTCTCGACCACTTGGGGGACTCTCACGAACTTAAGCGACACGTCTATCTCCCCGGGCGCGAATAACCCGGGCAATTCTAAGTTCGCAGGCTTTACCCTCCGCTGTGTCTACCCGTAGGGGGTGGGGAGGAAGTAGGGCGATTAGTTTGGGGTGAGGGTGACGTCGTAGGGGTCGGCGGGCTTGGTGAATTCTGATTCGTAGTAGGCGCGGGCGGCGACCATGGCGGCGTTGTCTGTGGAAAACTCGGGGGCGGGGAAGGTGGCGTTTGGGAAGGTCTGGTGGACGGCGGCGCGGAGGGCCTCAGATGACGCGACACCGCCGGCGACGATGATTTGTTTGGGGTGGTATTTTTCGGCGGCTTTGTGGAGTTTTTGGGCTAAAGTTTCGATGGCGGTGGCTTGGAAGCTGGCGGCGAGGTCGGTTTTTTGTTGTTCGGTGAGTTTGGCGGCGAGGTCGGCGGAAGGAGTGTCGAGGCCGACGCCTGCGAGCTTTTGGGCGGCGCGGAGAACGGCGGTTTTGAGGCCGGAGAAAGAAAAGTCGTAGGGGTTTTCGAGCTTCGCGATGGGGAGCGAAATGGTCGACTGCCCTGCCCTAGCCGCTTCGGCGACGGACGGGCCGCCGGGGTATGGAAGGCCGAGGATTTTGGCGACTTTGTCGAAGGCTTCGCCAACGGCGTCGTCGCGGGTTTGGCCAAGGACTTCGTAATTTTTGTGGGAGTGCATGAGGATGAGGCTAGTGTGGCCGCCAGAAACGACGAGAGCGAGGAGGGGGAACTCGTAGTCGTCTTGTTGGCCAAGTTGGGCGGCGTAGATGTGGGCGAGAATGTGGTCGATGGCGTAGAGAGTTCGATCGTGAGTGATGGCGAGGGTGCGGGCGGCGAGGGAGCCGACCATGAGGGAGCCGATGAGGCCGGGATGGGTGGTGACGGCGATAGCGTCAATGTCGGCCCAGCCGACGGGTTCGACGGCTTGGTTTACGACGGCATTGATGGCTTCGATGTGGGAGCGGGCGGCGACTTCGGGGATGACTCCGCCGGTGGCGGCGTGGATGTCGATTTGGGAGACGACGACGTTGGACAAGACTTCGCGGCCGTCTTTGACGATTGCGGCTGCGGTTTCGTCGCAGGAGGTTTCGATGCCGAGGATGTTCATTAGGCGACTTCCCGTTCGATGACTTCGCCTTCGCTAACGATTTTGACATGGTCGCCGTCGATGCTGATGGCGCCTTCGTCATCGCAGATGTATAATTTCTTGCCGTCGAGTTTTTGGAGGTTGCGGGCGGCGGTTTCTAGGTTTTTGGCGGTGACTTTGGGGAAGTAGGTATTGTTGAGATGGGGGATGAATTGGAAGTCGACCAGACCGAGGCCGTCGCTGGGGTAGCCGGGGAGATTTTCGTCGAAAAGGTCTTGGCAAGAGTTGGTGACGGTGGGGCTGAGGACGCAGGAGCCGGCGCTGGCGCCGGACCAGATTTTGGTTTCGAGGAGGCGGGGGAGTTCGGCTTCGAGGCCGGAATCTTTGATGCATTTGCGGAGCCATTGCGTGTTGCCGCCTTCGAAATAGAACATGTCGGCCCATTCAAAACGGGGGAGGAAGTTTTCTTTGGTGATGCCGCTGATGTCGCAGACGTCGATTTCGAATCCTAGGTCTTTGAAGCGGATGATGTCTTCGACAAGCCAGTCGCTCATGTTGCCGCCTTCGTAGTTGCTGGCAGTGGTGCAGAAAAGGAGCTTGACGCCAGTGCGCTGGCCGCCGAGCAAGCGCCACATTTCGGCTTCGATAGTTTGGTTGCTGATGCCGCCAGATGTTAGTAGTGCTTTCATTTGATTATGCTCCGTTAGTTACTATATATTATATCATTGTTACGGGGTCTTTGCTGGATTTCTGCTCAGTTTCGGTGGGGTGATATAATGGTGGTATATGGCGATTGATAAATCTTGGGAAAAGCTGGTGAAGGCGGAGTGGGAGAAGCCGTATTTTTTAGCGCTGAGTGATTTTTTGAAGGAGGAGTATGCGGGGAAGAAGATTTATCCGCCGAAAGGGTTGGTGTTTAACGCGTTCACGAAGCCGCTGGACGAAGTAAAAGTGGTGATAATTGGGCAGGATCCGTATCATGGGCCGGGGCAGGCGCATGGCTTAAGTTTTTCGGTGAATGATGGGGTGGCGGTGCCGCCTTCGCTAAAGAATATGTATAAGGAAATTGAGGCGGATGTGGGGAATAAGCAGCCGGCGAGTGGGAATCTGGAGCGGTGGGCAAAGCAAGGGGTGCTGCTTTTGAATAATACGTTGACGGTGGAGGCAGGTAGGGCTGGGAGTCATCGCGGGAAGGGTTGGGAGGATTTTACGGCGGCGATGATTGGGGTGTTGAATGAGCGGGAGGGGTTGGTGTTTATGTTGTGGGGGCGGGACGCGCGGAATAAGAAAGTGATGCTGGACGCGTCGCGACATTTGATTTTGGAGGCGGCGCATCCGTCGCCACTCAGCGCGCATAACGGGTTTTTTGGGTGTAAGCATTTTAGCAAGGCGAACGCGTATTTGGAGGAACGGGGGAAGACGCCGATAGAGTGGTAGGCTTGTCTTGAAATAAACTAAGAAGTAGTATATAGTATAATCAGTTACTTTCAGGGTTACTGTTAATTTTTGTCGGTGGGGAGGATGGTTGATGAAAACACCGAAAGCGGTACCTTGAGAGATTGCTAGATTTTAAATCTTCTTGACGGAGTCGCCGTCAGCATAAAAATAATGGAGGGATTATTTATGGCTAAAACAAGAAGCCGGCCGTTTAATACGGCCGAGGTGATAGGTATTGACGGATTATTCAAGAACCTACACCACAACACGGGCGCTGCGATTGATTTCAGAGTATTCAAGAACCTGCACGATGGGCTTATGGCGAAGAAAAAATGGTACGAGGCTTTCGGGCCTAACTGCGAGGTTGTTGTCGGGCCGTGGCACGATGACGACGCGGGTGTGTTGAAGATCACGCACGCGAACGGAGCCGTAACTTATGACGTGATTAAGATGGAAAGCCACTGCTCACCGTCATCGGTTACGCCGTTTGATTCCGCCGCCACGGGAGTCGGTGGGGCTTGCCGCGACGTCATCGCGATGGGCGGGGTGCCGCTGTATATCACGGATTTCCTCGGGGTTATGCCTCTCGACAGAGAAATCATCGTAGGGCCTTGTGCTCTCAATCCGAAGGCCGTTGATGCGGACAGGAATAAGGTTTGCGTTTGCGGAAAGTGTCGAGTGATGACCAGCGCGGCGAGAACTAACGAGATGGTGCGAGGGATGGAGGCAATGTGTAAAGCCTGGGACTTGAGCGTTGCGGCGGGCGGATTTTCGGCATCGTTTAAAGATGGTCTTGTGCCGGCGGTTGTTGTTACTGTCCGCGGAGAGCTGATTTCCGCTAAACCTTTGATGAAGGCGGTGCAGAAACCTGGAAATAAAATTATCGTCATAGGCGCAACAGGCATGGATGGTAATGACACTGTCCATCGGACGCAAGGGATTGCCATGATTCCGGCGAAGGCTCTGTTTGAAGAAGAAATCATTTCGGCAAAAGGAGCAGTTGCCGCGGTTCGGTCGGGGTTTGTTGTATCGATGGCTGACTTCGGAGCGGCGGGGGTTGCAGCGGCAATCTCCGAGGGCGTTCGAAAGGGCGGTCTTGGAGCGGAAATTGATCTTGGTTTGTTGCCTATGATGAGCGGGGCCGACGAGATTACGTCTCTCGGCAAACTTTATAACGAGACGCAAGCGCGGTATCGGATTGAGGTTGAGCCTCAGAATGTTGAGGAAGTTCTTGCGAGGATTGCCGACACGGGAGCTATTGCGAATGTTGTCGGCGAGATTACCGACGGCAGAGAAACAGTGTATAGAGACTGTGGCGAAGAGATTGCCGTTCTTCCGAACGAGCCTACCGATGAAGACATGAGGGAAGTGGCTGAGGCCGTGGCCGCTATGACCTAAAATCTACAATTTTGGTTGACAGAAGGGTTCTCTAACGAGGGCCCTTTTTCTGGCGCTCCTCCTTCGCCACTGTCTCGGCAGACTATTTTGCCCCAGCTAGAGGTTTAAGAGCTACATTCGTCGGATATTGGATGACGCCGTCTCTATGGTCCCAGGTATCTGCAAGTTTAGTCGTTGTGGTTGAAGACGCTATCCACCCGGCAATAGTTGCAAGCAACCTGACCGGACGCAAACTTGATGGCTGGACCCTTCGCTGTGTCTACCCGTAGGGGGTGGGGAGGAGTAGACTCGAGGCAGAGACAGATTAAGAGTTTTATGGTAAGATAATAGGGACGGAGAGGTGTCCGAGTGGTTTAAGGAGCACGCTTGGAAAGCGTGTGTGCGGGCAACCGTACCTGGGGTTCGAATCCCCATCTCTCCGCCATTTGTGTTATTTCTTCTTAAACAACCAGATCCCGCCAAAATTTTTGTCGCCGTGTTCTTGAATTGCTGCAAACATTTTTTCCGCTTTCACCCATCGCCACTGCGGACCACCCATAATCGGGTCCACCACCTGAATCTCGTCACCTACCACCCTATCAAACACCACGCCATGCCCGTACTTATAATCGGTGTCATACGCCACTCCATAACGGAAGCATAGCAACGCATCACCATCTGTTTGCTCGGTCTTTCGCAGTTGCACCAAAAGCTCTGTCACATCTTTTAGCTCACTTGCTAAAATTTGCTTATTTATGACTATTGGAATGCCTAACTCTGTAAACGCCTTATCTGGGCTATATTGTGGACCATAGCCCCAACTCAATGGTTTCTCTCTCACTTCGGGATTATAGAACTTTGCCTCGTCTTCTGACGGTACTACCAAGCCCATATAGTGACCCAGTTCTTCTTGAGGCTTCAGCGTCATACCATTCTTATTCATAATCATCGACATGCAAGCTGGTATACAGTGCCATGGTTGCTGAACTATTGGCACATAACGAGACTTCGGTATCACTGGTTTCTCCATATCCCTATTATAGCATAATTTATGGTACAATATCGGTAGAGGACAGTAGTGGGCTGAGGTCGCTGGTCAGTATAATAGTTCGGACTTCGTTCAGACACTTCCGCCAAGCAGATAAATTACGAACGGGCCTCACATGGAGGCTTGTTTTGTATCTATCGAAAGGCTCAAATTTCGGTCTATAGTTAGGGTATTCACAAACACCTCATCGTGCGTAGCTACTAGAATTGCTCCCTTATATTCAGACAATGCGCTTTCAATGTTCGCTCTCGCTCTGATGTCTAGGTGGTTGGTTAGCTCGTCAAGAATTAGCAAGTCTATCGGCGCCAAGATTATCTTTAATATAGCCAGCTTTGTAATCTGCCCTCGCGATAGCTTGCCAACAAGGATTGACATATCTGACGGCTCAAAATCCATAGTTGAAGCGGCTCGGAATATCTCACTTCTGTCGGCAGTGTCAATTTGGTCTATAAAACTCTCGTCAAGATTTAAGCCGAAAACATCTTGTGAGATATAGCCGAGCTTAAGGTTTGGGGCGAACTTTATCGTGCCACTATCTGCTTCAACTTCACCTAAAACGATCTTGAATAGAGTGCTTTTTCCTGTGCCGTTGCCTCCGACTACGCGGACTCGCTCGCCAGTTCTCATCTCAAAGTCGAGATTGCTGAATAAGCACTTGCCACCATAGCTTTTGGCTAAATCTTCTACTTTTAGCAACTGTCGGTCGTGCGTGAAGTTAGCCGATACCTGCGCAGAGTAGGCTTTGCGCTCTATCGGTTTTTGTATGTCATCTAGCTGTTCAAGTTTAGAGCTAACCGCTTTGATAATCTTGCCGGCGTGGCTCTCGGAGCTACTCTTGCCAGCACGAAACCTAGTCTTGCTTTCATCTCGTACCTTGTCAAAACTCCGATTGCCGACCTTGTTGGATTGGTTTTTTGCGACGGAGATTTGCTTCAAGAGTTTTTGCTTTTCGCGGTTCGCTTTTTCGTAAGCGGAGCTTTGCTCGTTTTTGATTTGCTCCGTCCTTGTTAAAAAGTCCGAGTAGTTGCCGCTATATAGTTCGGTCTTCCCGTCTTTGATTTCTAGCACTTTGTCTGCCACTTGATCTGTGAAATTACGATCGTGGCTTACCAACAACACCAAACCATCAAAATGTTGGAGTTCATTGTGGAGCCAAGCTTTCGCTTCTTGGTCTAGGTTATTCGTCGGCTCGTCTAGCAGTAAGACATTTGGTCGCTCATTGAAAAGAGCTTCTAGCTTCATTTTTGTTCGCTCTCCACCAGACTTGTCCGCCAAGTCCTCGTGGGTCTGTTTGAGATAGCCGACCTTGCCAATGGCTCGTACGTAGCCATCATCAGGCGTAAGTTCGCCAGCTATTAGTCGTAATAGCGTAGTTTTACCGGTTCCGTTGTCGCCAATGATAGCGATTTTCTCACTGCTTGACAGATTGAGATTTAGACTATCAAAAAGAGTCTTGTTCGCGTGTGAAAATGTTAGATTTGAGATGTGTAGCATAAAATATCCTTCGTTTAGGTTGAGTTCTTCGGGCCAGGGATATTTAGCTATTCATAGTGTTATTATAGCACAAAGCTATAGTATAATCTAGTTGGAGTGAAAGTATTATGAATACCCATAGTTTTACGGGCAAATCACAGGCCTACGCCATAGCACGTCCGAGCTATCCTGACGAGGCAATTAGATACATACGCTCACTTGTTCCAGTCGATGCGGTCTTTGCAGATATTGGTGCGGGTACAGGAAAGTTCTCAATTCTTATCGCTAAATGTGGGTATGAGGTGTTTGCTGTTGAGCCTAATGCGGACATGCGAGAGCAGCTTGTTACTACACTTGCACCTTTCCCGAATGCACGAATTGTTGAGGGGGCAGCAGAGGCATCGACTCTTGCTGATAGCAGTATTGACGTCATTACTTGTGCGCAAGCACTCGGGTGGTTTAATCTGGATAAATTTAAGGCGGAATGCCGAAGAATTGGAAAACCGGGAGCTATTGTAATTTCTATACATAATGAAATGCCAGGTGACGATTTCGTGCCAAGCAATAATCGACTTACTAATAAACGAGCTGCTGAAGTGTTCTTTAAAGACCTAGTTTCCAAAAAATTTAGCAACCCGATTTCTTATACACGGGAGAAATGGCTTTCGTACAATGCGTCGATTTCGGATAACCCTCAGCCGCTTGACCAAGGATATGAGGTACATGTAACCGAGCTGAACGCAATTTTTGATAGCGAAAATGTTGCCGGTCTTCTTCGTCATAACTTGATTACTAGAGTGTGTAGCGGAATAATATAATAACAAATGGTCAATTATGAAAAATGCGGTTAGAATCGGCGCCTGCCAGACACCAGAGATAATTGGTGATTCAGCTGCGGCGCTTGGTTGCATGTTGCAATTTGCAAAAGAGGCCGAGGGTAAAGAAGTAGACTTGCTGTTGTTCCCCGAGTGTTTTTTGACTGGGTATATATTGACCGAAGAGTACTTAGAGGAAAACGCGTTTGATTTTGCGTCCGAGGAGTTCGCGAAAATACTTGAACGGCTGGCTGGCGTAAAACAGATAGTCGTTTTTGGCGCAATGGAGAAAGAGTCGGGAAAGTATTTTAACTCTGCTGTTGTGGTGGAAAAGGGTGAGATTGTTGGGGCTTATCGTAAGGTGCACCTTATAAACCCGAATGAAACAGCGTTGATCGCGGCGGGCGAAGATTTTCCAGCTTTCGAGGTCAAGGGGTTGAGGTATGGGATCAATATCTGCTACGATACGCAATTTGCGGAAGCGGCGGGAGTGGTGGCCGAGCAGGGCGCGCAGCTTTTGCTATCGCCGGCGCAAAATATGATACGGCGGGGGAATGCTGAGAAGTGGAAAGATAAGCACAGTGAGGTATGCGCGGAGAGAGTCAAAGAAACCGGCTTGTGGTTTGTCCGTTCGGACGTGACCGGCGTGCGTCCGGCAGATGAGAAGGGCGTGGAGCGCGTTGCGTATGGTCCGACGCTGGCGATGAATCCAAAAGCCGAAATTGTTGCGCGGGTGCCGCTTATGACTGAGGGTATGATTACGGTTGATATTCCTTTGGCGTAAACTTATCCTCCCCACCCCCTACGGGTAGACACAGCGGAGGGTAATGCCTATTTGTTTTGGCAGGGTATTTGTAGCCGGGCTGAACGAATTCTGTTGCATGTTAAGGCGCATAAAGTGCGTAGCCGAAGCCAAAGATGGTGTGTGCCAAGATGTATGCGTAGATTGAGTCTGTAGGCCATTTGGAATATGAAGAGTATCTGCCGAGACAGTGGCGAAGAGAAACTTTATAAAGTTTCTCTCCCCACACTTACCCCTGCTAAATTGATCCAAATCCAAAACTTTATAAAGTTTCGACCTCTCCCCGGAGACTCCCGAAGCCCTCCTTCGCCACTGTCTCTACCGGGTTCTTTAGTCCTATAGCCTCTTATGCTGGTATGCGTAACCCGTCAGAGAATGCCACTTCGTGGACGGCGTCACTAGTCACGGTAATAAACTCTGCGGGTATGATGGTTACTACAAATATCCGTCCGGGCGAAGGTTCTTTCGACACTAAAGCCTATGGCCTTTCCCTACGCTGTGTCTACCCGTAGGGGGTGGGGAGGAGAAGAAGTTTATGCTATGATATAGACAATGAGATGGAGGTAGGATGGCGGTGATTGAGATTAAGAACTTGACGAAAAAGTTTGGGAAGTTTACGGCGCTACATAAAGTGAATCTTTCGGTGAATGAGGGGGAGTGTTTTGGGTTTATTGGGCCGAACGGAGCGGGGAAATCGACGACGATACGAACGATTCTCGGGATTCTGAAGGCGACGGAAGGCAGCGTGCAAGTGTTTGGTAAGGACGCGTGGAAAGACGCGGTGGAGATACATAAGCGGATTGCGTATGTGCCGGGGGATGTGAATCTTTGGTCGAATTTGACGGGCGGGGAAGTGATTGATTTGTTTGTGGCGCTCAGGGGGAAGCATAATCCGAAGCGGCGGGCGGAGTTGATAAAGAAGTTTCAACTGGATCCGACGAAAAAGTGTGGGACGTATAGTAAGGGGAACCGGCAGAAGGTGGCGTTGGTGGCGGCGCTGGCGAGTGATGTGGATTTATATATATTGGATGAGCCGACGAGTGGGCTGGATCCGTTGATGGAGCAGGTGTTTCGGGGGGAGATTCAGCGGCTGAAGGAGGCGGGGAAGACGGTGTTTTTGAGTAGTCATATTTTGCAGGAAGTGGAGCTATTGTGTAGCCGAGTGGGGATTATTCGCGAGGGGCGGATCGTGGAAGTGGGGTTGCTGCATGAGATGAAGAAGCTGGCGGAAAAAGAATCGAGCTTGGAAGAATTGTTTATGAAGCATTATGAAAAGGATGTGGAGGAGGGCTAGCCCATGTTCGAGAAATTGGCGCGCGGGAGTGGACGGCTGAGCAGGTTTGTATTGAAGCGCGAGTGGCTCAGGATAGTGATATGGACCGTGTGTTTGGTCGGCATGAGCGTGGTGGTGGTGCTGGCGTTTACGCGGATGTTTGACACGCCGGAGAGTCGACAGGAAATGGTGGTGGCGATGGAGAATCCGGCGATGGTGGCGATGGTGGGAAAGAGCGCAGGGTATGCGAACTATACGATTGGCGCGATGAACGCGCACATGATGATGGTGTTTATGGCGATTGCTATCGGCGTGATGAATATCTTTATGGTGGTGCGGCATACGCGGCGCGATGAGGAGCTGGGGCGGCAGGAGTTGATACGTAGTTTGCCGGTGGGGCATTTGGCGCCGCTGTCGGCGACGCTGATGGTGGCTGCGGCAGTAAACTTGGTGATTGGACTGGGTATTGGCTTGGCGATGGCGGGTCTGGGTGTGGCAAGCGTGGACTTTGCTGGATCGATCTTGTACGGGCTGGCGCTCGGAGCGGTGGGGCTGGTGTTTGCAGGGATCGCGGCGGTAACTGCGCAGTTGGCACAGACAGCGCGTGGGGCGACGAGTATCGCGATGGGGATATTGATAGTGAGTTATTTGGTGCGGGCGGTGGGGGATATGAATGCGGAATGGCTGTCGAGGCTGTCGCCGCTAGGGCTGGTGATGGAGACGGAAGCGGCGGTGAATAATATATGGTGGCCGGTGTGGGTGCTGATTGCGATAGCGGCAGTGCTGATGGTGGGGGCGTTATGGCTGAATGAAGTGCGGGATATGGATCAAGGATTCTTGCCGGCGCGGCCGGGGCGGGCGAATGCGTCGAAATGGTTGCAGTCGCCGCTGGGGTTGTCGCTGCGGCTGATGCGTGGGTCGATAGTTGCGTGGGTGATAGTGATGCTACTGTTTGGTGCGTCGTATGGGTCGGTGCTGGGTGATACGGAAGCGTTTAGTGATACGATTGCGACGATGACGGGCGGGGTGGCGGCGGGTGAGGATTTAGCGGTGGCGTTCGTGAGTGTTTTGATGCTGATATTGTCGCTGTGCGCGTGTATACCGGGGCTGATAATGGCGCTGAAGTTGCGGGCTGAGGAAAGGCGCGGGCGGCTGGAGGCGATACTGGCGGGGTCGGTGGATAAAGGGAGGATTTTTTGGTCGTATGTGGGGCCGGCGCTGGATTTTAGTTTGGTGGCGATGGTGCTGGCGGTGGTCGGGCTGTGGAGTGCAGGGGTGGCGACGATGGAGACGCCGATTGCGTTTTGGGAGATGCTTAGGGCGGTGTTGGTGTTCTTGCCGGCGGTGTGGATGACGGTTGGGTTGGCGGCGTTTTTGATAGGGGTGGCGCCAAAGATTGCTTCGTGGGTGTGGGGGTTCTTTGTGGGGTCGTTTTTGGTGGTGTATGTCGGGAATATCGTTGGGCTGCCGGAGTGGGCAAAGAGGTTGACGCCGTTTGGCTGGGTATCTAATGCAATGGTAGAGGATATAAGCTGGGTGCCGTTGATCGTGACGACGGGGATCGCGGTGGCGCTGGTGCTAACTGGGGTATATGCGTATAGAAGACGGGAAATGGTGAGTTAATTGTTGACAGTGGGAAAACGCTTATGTATACTAATGTTATGGACAAGAATGTAAAAAAGCGTGGGTTTACAATTATTGAAGTTGTGTTGGTGCTTGCGATTGCAGGCCTTATCTTCTTGATGGTGTTTATTGCGTTGCCAGCGCTGCAACGTAACCAACGAGATACGCAGCGAGAAAATGACTTAGGTCGGATGATGGCGGCGTTGACGCGGTTCCGTGCTAACAACAGGAACAGGCTTCCGGGTGAAGGGCAGCCGGGTGGTGTAACTGCGGTGAACCACTGGAATACCTTCCGGGATCGATATTTGATGGTGAACAACGATACGTTTGAGGATCCGCAGTCGGGTGTCGTGTACAACTTTACTGTTGTGAACGGTGCGGCTGGTGATCCGGGTGATGCCGGTAGCGGAAACCTGCGGGTACATATTGGCGCGCGATGTAATGGTGAAGCGGCTGAGGCTGTGGCTGGAAACCGAAACGTGGCGGTGCGAATGCGGCTTGAAGGTGGCGGTATTATTTGTCAGAGTAACTAGTAGTTAGGTAGGAAGATTAGACCCCGCTGTAAAGCGGGGTTTTCTAGTGCCTCAAATAAAGCTCTAGCAAAAGCCTCACCAAGGTACAGAATTACCGCCGCTCGACGGGTTCACTACCGTTCGGTGGACACTTCCAGATCCTCCACTTACTCGAGTATACGGGCTAGGCCGGAGTGCAAAGCTTTAAAACAAGCTGCCGGGTACAGAATTTCTCCGCAAACAGAATAACTTCCGCCCATCGCCATGGGGGAAGTTTTCTTCCCCCTCAGGCTGCCGCCTTCCGGGACGTTGCCGGAGAAATTGTACCTCGGCGCGCTTGTTTTAAAGCTAGTGTCTTATACCCCACCCCCTACGGGTAGACACAGCGGAGGGAATGGCCGTAATGCTTGTAGCGGCTTCCGGCTATACCAGATTCTGTAGCGCTGATAGACACTCGCGTAAGAGCCGGGCGACTTGCTGCCACGTCAAGTGACGCGTTCATCCAGCGTTCTTGCTGAGATTGGCCAGTCACACCTTGTGACGACAGAAAGTAACTACTCGAGACAGTGGCGAAGGAGGTCTAGCCCGCTAGCGCTCACGGGGGTAAGAAACTTTATAAAGCTTTGGATTTAGGCTTATTTAACAGGGGTAAGTGTGAGGAGAGAAACTTTATAAAGTTTCTCTTCGCCACTGTCTCGGAGGGGTTCTTTTGGTCGGGTACTGACATACGGGAGCAGTCTGAGCTAACGCACTGGTGGTCTGGCTCGCTTTTCTCTAGCACAAGTCCTGCGCGTATCCGCTTAAGTGAAATAGCGATTGATCTGGCTACTGGTACACACCAGAAAAACCATGGTAGATCCCTCCGCTGTGTCTACAGATACTCCTCCTACTCGCCTTGCAGGCTCGGACAGGACGCCCGAGGCAGGCAGAGCCTGACCTCGGGCTAGGGGGTGGGGAGGTGTGGTAAAATAGGAGTATGATAAAGGGTATGCGAGCTGGCTTGATAAGCGTGATGCTGGTGATGGCGAGCGGACAGGTGGTGGATGCCGCGACGATGGATCAGATCGTGAGAAATTGCGCGCGGGCGCAAGACCAGCTGACGGAAGTGGCGCTTAGTGACCAAGCGATGGCGTTACAGCTGACACGAAACTATCACCACATCCTGGAGAATATGCTGATGCCGATGAATGAACGACTGATAAGAAACGGGCGGTTTGTAGAGCCGCTGGTGAGGACGTCGAGTGAAGTGGCGGCGACGATTGTGGAGTGGGAAGAAGATGTGACTTCATATATCAATAAACTACAGACGCTCAGAGCGGTGAACTGCGTGACGGAGCCGGAGATGTTTGCGGCGGGGTTAAGTGACACGCGGGCGGCGAGGGCGTGGCTGGTGTTGCAAAATCAGCAGATGTTGGATCTGCTGACGGAATATCAAGCGGCGTTGCCGGCGATATGGGAGTCGGATATATGAGTGAGTCGGGCGAGCCGGTAGCGGAAAAGAATACAGGATCGCGGAACTTATGGATGCTGTTTGGGCTGGCTGTGCTAGCGACCGGTGTGGTGGTAGCGGGGGGGCTAGCGTTGTATTATGGTTCGGGAACGTATTTGCTCGATCTGTCGCGACCGCGAGGGGAGTGGCTAGAGGTACTGCCGGAGGAGGATTGGAGCTTTAGGGCGGAAGGGGATCTCAACCAGCGGGATCTGTATGAGTTTATTGAGCAGTTTAGTGGGATGCGGGGAAGAATTAATGATAGCCGCGTGTTTGCCGGAGATGAGCTGACGGATGAGGGGCTGGGGTTACGATAATTTAAGGGGGAAGAATGAAGATATATTTTATCGGGATAAAAGGGACGGGGCTGAAGCCGCTGGCTGAGTTCGCGAGGGAGGCGGGGATGGAAGTGGCCGGGTCGGATCGGGAGGAACGCGTGGGGGATTTTGCGGTGGCGGAGGCGGATTGGGTGGTGTATTCGAGCGCGATACCGGCGACGGATATTGAGCTGATGAAGGCGAAGGCGGCGGGGAAGCGGATGAGCAAACGGCATGAGTTGATAAATGAGTTGATGGAGAAGCTGGGTCTAAAAATGCTGGCGGTGGCGGGGTCGCATGGGAAGACGACGACGGTGAGTATGTTGGCGTGGGCGTGCCATAAGACGGGGCAAAAAGTGTCGTATTTGGTGGGAAGTGATTTGCCGTGGGAAGAGGGGAAGAGTGGGCATTATGAGGCGGGGTCGGAGTGGTTGATATATGAGGCGGATGAGTATGATAGGAACTTTTTAAACTTTCGGCCAGCGGTGGCGGGGATTACGACGGTGAGCTATGACCATCCGGATATTTATGAGACGGAGGCGGATTATGTGGAGGCGTTTCGGCAGTTTCGGGAGCAGAGTGAGGTGGTGGTGGAGAATGTGCCAGTGGATGAGGGCTTAACCTTGGCGGGGGAGCTTAGGCGATATGATGCGAGCTTGGCGATGGCGATGCTAAGGCTAGCGTATCCGGAAGTGACGCGAGATGCTTGGGTGGCGGCGCTGAATAGTTTTCCGTCGCCGGCGAGGAGGTTTGAGGAGATAGCGTCGTGCGTGGTGACGGATTACGCGCATCACCCAGAGGAGGTGGCGGCGACAATGAAGATGGCTAAGGAAGTGGCGGCGGTGCGGGGCTTGCAGGGGGTGGTAGCGCTATATGAGCCACACCAAAACGCGCGGCAAGTGCAGATGATTGATGATTATGCGGAGGCGTTTAGTGGGGCGGCGCAGGTGCTCTGGCTGCCGACGTATTTGACGCGGGAGAAGGCGGGGCAGCGAGTGATACCGGCTGAGGAATTTGTAGAGAGGATAAAGGGTGTGCCGGCGGAAGCGGTAGAGATGGATGATAAGCTAGCGAGGCGGCTGTGGAAGATGCGACAGGATGGGTATTTGATTTTGTTGATGTCGGCAGGGCCGGCGGATGGGTGGTATAGGAAGGCGTGGAGGGTTTAGTCTAGCAAGCCGGCGTCTTGAAGTATAACAACAAGGCCGTCGTATAGTAAATTAGGATTCTCGACTTGCCCGGTGGAGGATGGAGCGGCTCGAACGTTTAGGCTGACGCCGTTGATTTGAGCGGTGAGGAAGAGTAGGGTTTGCGCGCGAATGGTGTGGAAGTCGGAGGTCACGAGCACGATATTAGTGAACCCGCGGGAGGTAATTATCGGGAGGGAGAAGCGCATGTTCTCGATGGTGGTGCCGGAAGCTTGTTCGACGATGATTCGGCTTTCGGCGATGCCGTTGTCGATTAGCCACTGCTGCATTTGCTCGGCTTCGGTGGTGCCTCCCCTTGGCACACCGCCGGTGACCAAGAAGGTTGGGTTGTCAAACTGGGCTGCGGTCGCGAGGGCTTTCTCGAGTCGACCGGTGAGGATGCTGGTCATTTGGCCATCGGGAGCTAGGGCGTGGCCGAGTATCATGATGAGAGGGCTACCGGAGGCGGGGCCAGGTGGAACGAGATGGTTTTGTTGTGATATATCGCTGAGGTAGGCGAGAGTGGCGGATACGGCGCTATACGTTTCGGGGCGAGCGTGACTTTGTAACGTGGCTAGTTTATCTTGGTAGGACGTGAGAAGCTGGCTGTCTTGGAGCATTTGGCGATGGAGGCGGAAAACGTCTTCGACTAAGTCAATGACTCTGGGCGGCTGGGGGCTGGGAGCGTTAGGGGCGGCGATGCTGGGTCGTGTGGCTGATGGTGCAGATATACGTCGAGTCTCCGCGTGAGTGGGCTCCTCGGGGATGTGCGGCAGGGTGTCGGGGTCCTGCCGCTGGACAGGATAGTCGTGTTGCAAGCGGCCGGAGAGTTCGTGCTGCTGGATGTCGTGCGGGGCTTCGGCGGAGGGTTGAGCCGCGTGGAGCCAAAAAGCGCCGCAGAGGAGGCCGGTGGCTGCTACAACCGCTGCTGTTATTAAAGCCGGTCTACTAGTTGGTTTGTTTTTGGTTTTTAGCTTCTTGACTTTGACGGTTTTTGTGACTTTTTTAGGGTGCATGGGTTTATTGTAGCACAGATTGTCGGTACGAGACGTAGGCGCCATAACCGTTTATGGTATACTTAGGTATGAATAAGGTGGTAGTTATAGGCACAGGCAATGTGGGCATGAGTTATGCTTATGCGTTGCTGAACCAGAAGACCTCAGTAGATGAGCTTTTTTTGGTGGATATTAATCGGAAGGACGCGGAGGGCGAGGCGCTGGATTTGCACGACGCGCTGGGGTTTAGTCCGAGCACGTTTAAGATTAGGGCGGGGTCGTATGCGGACTGTAAAGACGCAAAGATGGTAGTGATCACGGCAGGGGCTCGGCAAGCGGAAGGTGAGACGCGGATGGATCTTTTGGTGAAAAATACGGCGATGGTCAAGGACATGGTGTCGCAGATTATGCGTGCCGGGTTTAATGGGATTTTTTTGGTGGTGACGAACCCGATGGATGTGATGACATATTTGGTGTGGCAGTATTCAGGACTACCGCATAGCCAGGTGATTGGTAGTGGAACGGTGCTGGATAGTAGCCGACTGATGTATGCGGTGGCGCATAAGATCAAGGTGAGTCCGCGGGATATTCACGCGTATGTGGTGGGCGAGCATGGAGATAGTGAGTTCGTGCCGTGGAGCGTAGGGACCGTGGGCTTAGAGAGTATCAGTATGTTCCTGGGGACGGATACGATGCGAGATATTGAGCATCGGGTGCGAAATCAGGCGTATGAGATTATTAAGCGGAAGGGTGCGACGCATTACGGAATCGGTGTGTGCATGGCGCGGATTACGCGGGCGATTTTGAATAACGAACGGGCGATTCTGCCGGTGTCGAACTATGATCCGTATAGTAGGATTTATTTCGGCTGGCCGGCGATTGTCGAGCGGAATGGGGTGAAACGGCGAGTAGCGCTACGACTAATGGCGGGCGAGCAGAAGAAGCTGGAGAAGTCGGTGGCGACAATCAAGGAAGCGATTAAAGAGGCGCGAGCGGCGGAGAAATCTACCGGCGGGACGAGTGGAAAAGCTTGACGAACAAATACCGGGGCTAGGAGAGCGACCGGAAGTTCCGGAGGCGTTGACCGGCGCGGTGCCGGAAAAAGAGAAGCCGATAATCCCGCTGACGCCGACAACTGAAGTGAAAGTAGGTGATGTGGTGCTGGGGCCGGATGGGCTGCCGATTGAGGTGGTGTCGACTGAGGAAGCGGCGGAATATAATAAAGTGAAGCCGCGGAGCAAGGTGGGGTTTTTGCTCGGGGCGATAGTGGTGTTTGCAGTGGTGGCGTTTGTGATGATGAGGATGCTCGGTAGCTAGAAAATTATTGCGTGTATTGCGGCCGGAAGGTCGCGTTGCTTAGAAGGTGAAGAAAAGCAGGTAGAAGGCGAGGCCGTTTTTGACGGCGTGGAGGAGGATGGGGGCATAGATAGTGCCGGTGATTTCGCGGAGGCCGCAGGCGACGAGGGCGAGGGCAAAGGTGGCGACGGCGACGTTGAGTTGGCCGTGAGCGATGGCGAAGAGGAGGCTGGAGATAATGACGGCGGCTACGGTGGGAAGACCGCTCTTGAGCTTAGAGTAGAGGACACCGCGGAAGATGGCTTCTTCGAGGATAGGAACGACGACGACGAGGGCGAGAAAGGCAATGAAGAAATCGGCGCCGGAGCGGAGGAAACTGAAACCGCCGATATACTGATCTTGCTCCCAGTTGGCGCCGGGGAGGAGGCGTTGGAAGCCCCAAAGTAGACCGGCGGAAAGGAGAATGTAGGGGATCATGCCGGCGACGCCGAGGAAAATATCAGCCCAGGTGGGCCAGCCGGTGAGGCCGATTTCCTTGCGGGTGGTTTTGATTTTCTTGATGAGGTAGGGGGGGCCGATGGTGAAGAAGAGGACGAGGGCGTTGACGATGGTGGTGACGATGGCGGTGCCAAAAGGAGTGCTCAGGCGATGGGTGACTTCGTCGGGGAGAGCCCAGATGAAGGGGACGACGACGAGGTTGGCAAGGGCAAAGGAGGCGATGATCCAGAGGGTCCAATATAACCAGGCTAGCTTGGGTTGACGTTGGCTCGTTCTCCTAGACACAGAATCAGAATGACCCTCGCCTGTCGTCACGGGGAGGGTGACCTTATTAAAGTTGCGGCTCATTAGAAGAGCCTTACTACGTCAAGAATGATGATGAGGCCGCCAAGGGCGAGGACGGCGACGAAGGAATAGGTGATGAGTTTTTGTTCGCGCTCTTCGGAGAGGGGCTTGCCGCGGAGTTTGGCGACGAGAAGCATGAGCCAGCGGCCGCCGTCGAGGGCGGGGATGGGGAGGAGGTTCATGACGGCGAGGGAGAGGGAGATAATGGCGACGAGGAGGAGGATCATACTGGGGCCGGCGGCGGTGGCGTTCGGGAAGATGATGCCGATGATGCCGACGGGGCCAGTGACGCCGTCGCTCGCGGCGGAGATTTCGGCGCGGCCGGCTTCGCGGGTGTCGGAGGCAGGGTGGAACTGGCGGACGAGACCGGAACCGAGATTAGAAAAGATGGTGCCGACGCCGCGGATGGTTTCGCCGGTGAGCTGGGCGGTGAGGGCGATGCCGACGAGAGGGGCGCTCCAGGTGGCGTAGATGCGTTCGCTGGATTCGGCGGAGAGGCCGAGGTAGCCGCGGCCATCTTGGCCGTCGTTAAGGGTGACCGTTTTAGTAAACTCATAGGTATGCTGCGTACCGCATACGGCGGCGCCGTTAAAGGGTGGCATGTCGGGGTCTTGGCAAGTGGTGCCGGTACGGCGGGCGATAACTTCGACGGTTTCGCCGGCGTGGGCGGCAGTGATGTTGGGGAGGACGGCGGCGCTAGGGACGGGCGTGCCGGCAACGCTGATGATTTCGTCGCCGAGACTGAAGCCGGCTTCGGCGGCGGGGGAGCCTTCGAGGAGGCGAGAGACGGTGACAGAGCTGGAGACGATGCGGGTGTCGGCGGGGATGTGGACTTGGTTGGCGAGGAGGCGAGGCATGCCGGTCCACATAAGGGTGGTGAAGATGAGGGCGGCGGTGAGGAGGTTCATGAGGACGCCACCGAAGAGGATGAGGGTTTTGGCTTTGAAGGTGGCGGCACCGAAAGAGCCTTTGGAGATGTCTTGGCTGGATTCGCCTTTCATGCGGCAGAAGCCGCCGATGGGGAGCCAGTTGAGCGAGAAGATGAAGGGGCGAAGGCGGGGTTGGCCTTTTTTGGGTTTGGGGTCTTTGATTTTGTCGGACTTTTTAAAGAGGTCGCGGAAGCGGCGGGTTTTCTTTTGCCAAGCCTTGGGTGGCATGCCGATGCCGAACTCTTCGACATAGACGCCGCCACGACGAGCCGCCCAAAAATGGCCGAGCTCGTGGAGAGTGACGATAAGGGTGAGGGCGATGAGCCCGATGATGATTCCGAGGAATAGCATGTAATTATTATACAGTACGAATGGATCTTTGTCTCGCATCCTTCTCCCCACCCCCTACGGGTAGACACAGCGGAGGGATGCAGCCCAAGATTTAGAGTGTGTGTAGGTGGCAGTTGATATGCGAGAAGCTACAATGTCGCCTCTATTTGCCTGGTCGTCAGAGAAGAGGGAAGGGTGCCAAAAGTTAGCAGCGCCTGATTGAATGGTCACACCATTGGGCGCAAGGAAGTCGTTAGACGAGACAGTGGCGAAGTTGGTCTAGCTCGCTAAAACTCACGGGAGTCGGTGTCGCAAATATCCACTCCGGTATGCATACGGGCAGCTTAGGCAAAGCTTTTGGCCATTCCCTTCGCTGTGTCTACCCGTAGGGGGTGGGGAGATTTTGGCAAATTCTGGTGAGTCGGGTGGGACTCGAACCCACGACACCCAGATTAAGAGTCTAGTGCTCTAACCAGCTGAGCTACCGACCCACAAGAATGTGGCAAAATCTGGGTAGATTATATCATATTCAGTTGATGAAGACAATGGTCCCTTCGCCACTGTCACGGATAGCCAGTTTGTTGTGCAACAGGGTTTAGTTGGGCCGGGGACACGCGCTTTCTTTTGGACTTCATCTTTGATTTCAAGTTCTAACCCAACTTACATATGGATTATGCCAACAGCAGTTGATATGTCGCGTTCTGATCGAGCCAAAGACCCTGGCTTCTCTCTCCGCTGTGTCTACCCGTAGGGGGTGGTGTGTTAAAATATGGCATATGAGGAAGTCTTTTTTAATTATCCTTCACCTTGCGCTGACCATCGCTACATACACTTCTTGGCTCTGGCTGGGATGGGGTTTTGTTGCATTGATCGGCCTTGTGCATATCGCCTACCTAGAAGTTTACCAGGGGTGCCATCTGTCGAGGAAACAGTTCGGCAACTCGGAGGACAAATTTTACGAATGGTGGATGAGTAAGCTCGGCATCAAGGTCAAAGACCGCCAAAAGACGCGAATTTTCATGACTTACGTAGTGCCGCTTATCGTCGCGGTCATTGCGCTTGTGTGGCAAGTTGTTTTGGGCTTCGCGCCGTTGCTGCAGATCCTCCCCACCCCCTATGGGTAGACACAGCGGAGGGAGAAGCCGGTAGACTTGCCGCCAGTGCTACCGAGCATGTTAATTGAAGAAATATTTATAATTGGGTAGGCTGGAGGATTCGCTCCTGTCATAGACGCTGCCCACCATGATGTGCGATCGGACATTTGAAAGACACCATTAGAAGCACTCATATAGCCACCCGAGACAGTGGCGAAGGAAAGTACGAAACTTTATAAAGTTTCGTACCCTCTCCCTGGAAACTCTCGAAGCCTCCTTCGCCACTGTCTCACAGGATATCCTGCTTGTTGCTACTGGCCTACTTAGTCAATCCGCTAGAGCAACATGGTGGTCAGCTGGTAATAATACCGGTACTACGTCATCAACTATTTCTATGGGAGTGGCTGATATAACTATGGCAGAATCCGGAGCCCTAAGATCTGACGGCAGATCCCTCCGCTGTGTCTATCCGTAGGGGGTGGGACGTTACGGCCAGTCGTGAGGGGGTTCGTAGCAAACTTCAAAAGTGACTCCGGCGAGTGAGACTTTGTAGAGGTGGTAGGTGTAGGTGAGGAAGGGGGAGAGGTCTTCGATGGCGGTGGTTTCGAGGTCGGGGTATGTGGATTTGACGCGGGCGTGGCTGTTCTCGAATTCGTCTTGGCTGGCAAACTTGACGTGGATGGCGCCGGTGAGGGAGGTTTCGCCGTCCCAGTCGTCGGGTTGCCAGAGCCAAAGGTAAGATTCGTCCGGGAAGGCTACGACGGTCGCCGCGCCGTCGAGATCGCTGCGGATGGCGACGTCGGGGCGGATAATTTTAAGGAGTTGAATGAGCTTTTCGGTGGTGTCAGGTCGGCTTTTGAGAAATATATCCATAATTATTGATAGCTTATCGTAATAGTTGGGCGACGTCAAGCGAGTACGCTCCACCCCCTACGGATGACAATTGCTGTCAAAACTGCTGTCAAACTAGAGAATAAAATAATTTCACAAAAATACAAGTGTGAAATAACAGAAGTAAATTGTGGTGGAGCAACAGGGACTCGAACCCTGGACCCCCTGCTTGCAAAGCAGGTGCTCTAGCCAACTGAGCTATTGCCCCACTGAGACAGATTATATCACGATGTTTGCGAAATGCAAAGGGCTATTCGATGATGTCGCCGGTGTGGGTGCTGACGCGAACTTCATGGATGAAGCCGTTTTGGAAGACTTCGACGGACCAGACGCGACGCCAATTTGCGAGCTTGATTTCGGGCGGGTTGGCGCGGTCGCCACCGATGTGTTCTATGGCGATTTGACGGGCTTCGTCGGCGGATATTTTGGCGGCTAAGGGATAGAAGAAAGCCGTGGCAGCGCAGATGATAGCAATAACGGCGAGGGCAAGGCTGAGTAGGGCAAGGATAAGCTTGTTTTTGCTGGGCATGGCTAGACTTTCATGATTTCGGCGGATTTTTCGGAGAAAATGCCGTCAATTTTGGCGGTGAACTCGTGGGTAGCGTCGTCGATTTGCTTCTCGTAGCGTTTGAGCTCGTCCTCGCCGGCGGTTTTGGCTTCTTTGAGGGATTTGATGGCTTTCCTGGCATCTTCGCGGACGTTCCTTAGGGCAACTTTGGCGGCTTCGACCTTTTCGTTAGCGGTTTTGACGATTTCTTTGCGGCGTTCTTCGGTGAGGGGCGGGACAGGGACGCGAATAATGCGGCCGTCATCGGAAGGGTTGAGGCCGAGGGTGGGGTCGTTCCTGATAGCGCTTGTGATAGCTTCGATTTGTGAGGGGTCGAACGGGGTGATAACGAGCATAGTGGCATCGCTGACGGTGACATTAGCGGCGTGGGCGAGGGGGGTCGGGTTGCCATACATGAGGACTTTGACCTCAGCTAGCATGTCGGGATGGGCGCGCCCGGTGCGGATTTTTTTCATTTCGCCGGTGAAGTGGGTCTCCACGTCCTGCATTTTGGTTTTCCATTGATCTAGATTGAACATATCTTCTGCACACTCCTTTACATCTATTGTATCATATGCTATAATTGGCACAAATAGGAGAAATATGAGCGAGAAACTAGTGGCGGTCACCCGCACCGCAGCAGGTAAGCAAGCCAAAAAACTCCGGGCTAAAGGTCTGGTGATTGGGGTAATTTCAGGGAAAGGCGTGGAGCCGATGCTCTGGCAGGCGGAATATCTGCCGGCTGAGCGGGCGCTTGTGGGTGCCGGATACGCGACGCCGCTGGATGTGTCGATTGATGGCAAGGATTTTTTGTCGATGGTGAAGAACGTGGAGTTGCAGCCGGCGACGGGGAAGATCTTGAATGTTGAGTTGCAGGCGATTTCGAAGGATTCGATCGTTTGGGCTGAGACGCCGATTGAGTTGATCGGCCTAGGTCAGAGCGAGGCCGAGAAGATGAAGTTGAATATCTTGCAGGTGCTTGAGACGCTGGAAGTGAAGGCGAAACCGGCCGACCTACCAGAGGCGATCGAGGTTGACGTGACCAAGCTCGCGACTGTGGATGACCGAATTACGTTGGCGGATGTGGTGTTGCCGAAGGGTGTGGAACTAGCGGATAAAGAGCTGTCGATGGATACGGTGATTGCGAATGTTTACGACGCGGCGGCTGAGGCGGCGGCGGAAGAAGCGCGAGAGGCGCAAGCTAAGGCAGAGGCTGAGGCGGCGGCTACGGTTGAAGGTGGTGCGACAACTGAGGGGGGTGGTGCGCCGGCGGCTGAAGGCGCAGAAGCGGCTCCGGCGGCTGAAAAATAGCCTAGCGTAGAGTTTCAGAACCCCCTTGGTTTGCGAGGGGGTTTTGGCTGGTTTCGCCTTCGTGTGTTTTACGTGATTTCTCGTGGGCGAAAATTGTATAATGCTGATGCTTGACTGGGGGCGGGGAGTGCGATAGTATAGAGGTAGCTGCTACAAAGCTATTTGTGTAGCAGGCAGTGAACCTTTCGGTTTCTAGGTTGATAATTTTCTCGGGCAAACGAGAGAGGCCGGTACTAGAGTTTCTAGTGCCCTTTCTGGGAGACTGCGAAGTCGCTTACCAGAATGTTCATGGATGCTGATTTTATGCGTCCTGTGGTCTATGCTCCTTGGAGCTACACGTTGCCAGAGTTTATATATATCAAGTCTCTCCCCCAGCCCCCGCATGATTGTGACAAGTTTCTTGTTCATTGAAACGCCTCCTTTCTGAATATGAGTATAAGTACATGACACCATGGTCGGTATCGGTATCGGGGAATACGGTAAAAGTAAGTAACCCGCGGGGGCGGGAGAGATGTCACAAGACAGAGGGTCATGATCGCTCACGAACGATCAGAGCGGTCATGACTCGACCGTAAACTTTGGCTTCCTAAAGCCTTGAAACCATAGATGCATGTTGCAACATGCATGAGCGCCCTGCTGCAGAGGGCGCTTTTCTTTCCCTAAGAAACCAAGGTTTCCTCCCCACCCCCTACGGGTAGACACAGCGGAGGGAGAGACCTATCCATGAATTGTTAGCGTATGTACCCGGGTAGATAATTGGAGGGCCCACCCATGTATAGATTGCGGTTGCTAAAGAAGATAATGATGATAACCACCAGTGTTCGTTTTCGGTTCGTAAGCCAGACATACCGGTCTGAAGCCAACCCGTAGTGACAGTGGCGAAGTTGGTCTAGCTCGCTAAAGCTCGCGATAAAGCAGACAAAATGTCATTTTGATCTGCTTTATGCCTACCGGCGTTCGCTAGCGCTCACGGGGGTAAGAAACTTTATAAAGTTCCGACTCTCCTTCGCCACTGTCACTACGGACTATTTCACCGGCGGATCAGGACTTGTATTCAGAGACCCTGCGTATGCATATTGGTGGGGCTCATCGCTAACTTCGACTACCGGTATAGGCAATACCCATATCGGCGGACCTACTCTACGCCCAGGTACAGAAGGCGTAGGTAGATACTTCGGCTTCTCCCTCCGCTGTGTCTACCCGTAGGGGGTGGGGAGATCCAGTAAAGTGGGTTAGTGGATATACCAGTAGGGCTGGCCAGGGCCTTGGACGGCATCGAGCTGGAAGGTGAAGAAGCTGACGCGGTTGAAGCCACCGAGGCGGCCGTCGACGGTTAGGCCGCGGCGAGCGTTCATTTCGGAGATGGTGAGGGTGTTGTTGACGATGTCGATGGATTCGACGACGGCGACGTGGCCAAGGCCACCACCGACACCACCAACGTTTTGCATGATGGAGCCGACGGTCGGATAGCGGTTGACGGTGAAGCCATCGGCAGTAGCGCGAACTGCCCAAGTGGCGGCGTTGCCCCAGTGAGGACGGACGTCGAGGCCGAGTTCGCGGCGGCGGGCGTAAGAATACCAGGTGCAGTTACCCCAGGCGTAGGGGTTGTTGCCGCGGAGGGAGAGGGTTGGCTGGCGGATGGGAGCGACAAACTCCGGGCGTTCGTTGGGCGGGAGGATGCCGTTTGGGATGAGGATGCGTTCGCCGGGGATGAGGCGGACGATGCCTTCGACGCGGAGGTTGTTGTGGAGGACGATTTGCTCGGTAACGCCTTGGTAGCGTTCGGCGATGCGGGGGAGCTCGTCGTTTTGGCGGACAGTATAGATGACGCCGTCCATGACCGGAACAAAAATGTCGACACCGTCGGTGAGAGTATTGATGGAGATGGGGATGCTATTGGCCCAACGGAGGGTTTGAGCGGTGATGCTGTGGCGGGCAGCGACGGTGGGAACGTCGTCGCCGGGGAGAACGCGATAGGAGCGGCCGAGATGGGTGGCGAAGCCGCCGGGAGGGACGACCGGGCGCTCGATGGCGCCGCTTCCTAGAACAGTATCGCGAAGGATCATGAGCGAGGTGGCGGTGAGGGCGGCGTTGGCGCGTACGGGGAGGTTGGCGGTGGAAGCAAGCTCGGCGACGATGGTGGTCTCGATGATATTGCTGTGGCTAGCTTCGTAGGTGAGGCGGTCGTTGCTAGAGAAGAAAGCGTCCATGTTGGTGGCGGTCATGTTGCGCTCGGAGCAAAAAACCAGGCCGACAACGATGACGACGAAGGCAATACTATGCCCGATCAAACGACGAAGTGCGCGGCCGCGCTTGGTGCGAGGGCTGCGGACTCCTTTGAAAAACTGCAAAATTGATTGCATACTCTATATTATACCATTTTTAATGGGCTATGACTAGCTTAACCGGCTCCGCAGCGAACTTTGCAATAATTACGGATGTTGGCTTGGTGCTCGGCGAGGGTGCGGGCGAAGCGGGTCTGACCGTCGTCGTCCGAAATGAAGAAGCAGTAACTATTCTCGCTTGGGTTGGCGGTGGCGAGAAGGGTGGCGCCGGAGGGGTTGCTGATGGGGCCAGGTGGGAGGCCGACGTGTAGGCGGGTGTTGTAGGGCGAGTTGAAGTTGAGAGCGGTGGCGACTTCGGCGGTGGTGGTGGGTCGGGGGTTGCCGGCGAGCATCCAGCCATAGATGAAGGTGGGGTCGGCGCCGAGGCGGGGGTTGCCGATTTGGGACTGGCAGCGGCCTTGGAGGCGATTGAGGAGGAGACCGGCGACCATCTCGCGGTCGGAGGCGGCGGTGACTTCGCGCTCGACGATGGAGGCGAGGATGATGCCTTCGTAGAGGGTGAGGTTTTGACGCTCAAAAGCGGCGGTGAGCTGGTGGCGAGTTGTGAAGGTCTGGAGCTCGCGCATGGCGCGCTGGATGACGTCGGCAGGAGTGGCGGTCTCAAAAAACTCGTAGGTCTCGGGAAAAATGAGGCCTTCGGCGGTGTTGCCCTCGGGTCGGCCGAAGAAGCCATCGAGGGGGGTGGGTTCGCGCATGGCGGTTTGCCACTCGGAGCTGCCGAAACGAGCGTCAAAAGCGACGGCGAGAGAGAACATGTCACTGCCGGGGACAATCATGGCGCGGAAGGTAGCGGCCTTTTCGTTTTCGATTTGCTCTTGTTCGAGGCGGCGTTGCTCGCGCTCGTTGAGCTGGCGCTGGATGAAGAGCGCCATGAGGGCACCGGTGAGAATAATCATAATGATGAGAATAACTGTGAGGAGGCGGAGGGTTCTATGCATGGTGATTCCTTTCTAGCCAATCTTGGAGGATAATCCGAGCGGCTTCTTTGTCTATGTCCATTTTATCATATGGACGACCGGTTGTGTCAAGATTCTCGCGAGCGAGGACAGAGGTGAGAGATTCGTCTTGAAAAACTACCTCATAGGGGAGCCCGCTGGCTACGGCGCGGACGGTGGCGGTTTGCTTGGTTTCTTCGCCGGAAGAGTTGCGAGGGAGGCCGACGACAATGAGGTCGGGGGCTGCTTCTTCGAGCGTGGCGAGGAGGTCGTCAGGGGAAACAGTCGCGAGCGGGATGGCGATTTTGCCGGAGGCCTTGGCTATACCCACCCGCTTTTCGCCGATGTCGAGCGCGACGATGTTCATACTAATCGCCCATTCTGATCTCGACCGTGATGTGATCGAACTGGGTAGGGACGCGATTGACCCAGAAGAAGTTGAAGCGAACGGTAGCGTTTGTGATGTCGCGGCTTTGGATGGCGCGATTGGCGTCGCTGGCGCTCCGACCGGCGACGGCTTCCTTGACGGAATCTTCGGAGATGTCGGGGCCGACGACGGTGGTGGTTTGGAGGCGGGAGGTCATTTGATTGTTAGCTTCGGAGAAATTGCCGAAGAACATGCGGTCAAAGCCGAGGTCGAAGATTTTGGTGCTGTCTTCGCCAGCGACGCGCTCTTCTTCACGGATGCGGATGAAGGTTTCGAGGTCGGCGCGATTGACGCCGTAACCGGTGAAGGTGGTGGTTTGGCGGATAGTAATGCGTTGGTCGGACCCGACTTCGGCGTCGACGGCGGCAGAACTGGTCGGATCGCTAGTAGAGGAGGTGAAGGCGGCGCGCGGCAGGGCGATAAGATCGGCGGCGAAGTTGTTGGCGAGCTCGGTTTCGGCGGCTTGGCGGTTGACAACAGGGAGGGCGGCAAGGGCGGAGTCGTAGTCGCTTTGAGAGACGATAGTGATAGTGCGTTTACTGCCGCCGGTGATGCTCATGGCAGTGGCGGTAAAGTTGTGGGGAGTGCCGGCCAAGGTAATGGAAAAGGCGCCGCCACTGGTGCGATTGAATTCGTCGCCGAGGGCGGTGGCACGGACGTTCAGTGTTACCTGACCAGAGTTGGCTGTGGTGGCTTCAGTGGTGCGATAAGTGTGGCTGCCGATGGTGATGGCGGTGTTGGAAGGGATGTTGGCAGGGAGCCCGGCGTAAGTGAAGGTGATCTGACCGCTGGCGTACTCGCCGATTTCACGACTACCTGTAGCAGTGAACTCGTATTCGCTGACTTTTTCGAGGGTCTCGGAGTGAAGAAGGAAGACGCCGGCTTCTGGGTTGGCCTCGCCAGCGTTACGAGTGAAGGAAATGGGTTCGTTGAAATTGTGGCGGCTGGTGCGGGCAGTAATCTCGATGGTAGCGCGGGCGGGAACAAAAACGATGACGCTAATGATGGCAAGAATGATAACACCGATGGGGATGAGAACGAAGCGGGCGTATTTTTTAAACCAGTCCTTGAAGGATTTGACCTCTTGAGTTTCGGTGGACTTTTTGGTGTCGGCGAGCTTAACCTTGGGGACGAGGTTGCCGTCGCTGAGCGGATCAGTAGCAGCGACATCGGCAGCAGCTTCGTCTTCGAGGTCGGTGAATCCGATGGGGGGGGCGGGGTCGTCTGGCTCGTCGATGGTGCTCCCGTGACTGTCAGCTTGGTCGGGTTTAGGCGGTAGGACGGGCTTGTCACGAAGGGACTTGGCGACGGGCAGGCCGACTTGGCCGGCTAAAGGCAAAATCTCGGGGTTGTTGCTGACGAGGACGATGGATTTTTTGCCGCGGGTGGCAACACGAGAGAGGAGGCGGATGTTGACGATGTTGCGTAGGGCGCCGAGAGACTTCGGTAGAACTAAAACGACTAATTGAGATTTAGCGCGGGTGACTTTGGCGGAAATGGTGGTAATATCATCAGCCAAATCTAGGTAGATGGTTTCTTTAGTCATAAGTATATTCTAACTTGACAGAGAGTCCTTTGCAACCCACAGCAAGCCGATGGCAGTGATGAAGGAATGGTCGATTTCTTCGATGCCGCGGTTCTTGATACCAGGGAGAGCGGAGGGGTCGATGAGCTTGACTTCGGGGGTTTTGGCGAAAGGGAGATCTTCGAGGAAAGAGTCCGACTTCAGGACTTCGGTGATTTGGTCGAGGCTGGCACCGCCGCCACAGAGGAGGATCTTGCTAGGGAGGTGGTCGAGGCCACCGAACTCTTCGAGAGACATGCCGACGCCGGCTTGCCAGATGGTGAGGCTAGGCTGGACTGCGGCTAGGATCCTTTCGCGGGTGGCGTCGCTGAGGGCGTCGCTGCCGAGGGCGAGTTTGCACTTTTCGGCCGCGGCCATGTCGAGGTCCATGGAGTCGGCGATTTGACGGGTGAAGGAGCGGCCGCCGATGGCGAAGGATTTGGTGCCTTCGACGCCGCCGTTAGAAACGACCGCGACGTCGGTGGTGCCGCCGCCGATGTCGAGAATGATAGTGGTGATATTGGAGGCGGTTTGGTCGCCGACGACAGCGCGGAAAACGGCGAAGGGCTCGGTGGCGATGGCGAGGAGGTCGAGGTCAAGTTCGCGGCAGACGGCTTCCATGGGGCCGATGTGGACGAGGGGGGCGAAGGCGGTGTAGATTTGGACGGCGATTTCTTTGCCGGGGAAACCGATGGGGTTGGTGACTTTGTAGCCGTCGATGTCCATACCGACAAGGGCGGAGTTGATGAGGCGGATTTTGGTGTCGCGGTTGGTCTCGCGGTTGATTTGTTTTTCGGTGTTTTCGAGGGCGCGATTTTCGACCTTTTGGAGGATTGAATGCATTTCGTCTTCGGCGATGGGGGTTTCGTGGTTTTTGCGGCGGTAGGTAATGGTGGTGGCGGAGGCTTTGACGAGTTCGCCGGCGACACCAACGACGGTTTTTCTGAGGGGTTGGCCGATTTGGCGTTCGAGTTCGGAGATGGCTTTTTCGCAGGCTACGGTAACAGCACGAATGTCGGCGATAGCGCCGTCGTGCATGGCGCCGGCCTCCTGGCGGACTTTGTTAGCACCGAGGATTTCGATGCGGTCGTCGAGCTTGGCGGCGAGGACTTTAACGAATTCGGTGCCGATGTCGAGCGCGAGGACGGCTTCGCCCTTAGTGGGCTTGAGCTTGGATAGCCTCTCTACAATCTTGTTCCGCATGTGGTTATATTGTATCACATTATGCTCCTGCCCGCCATTAATCGCAACATGGGTGACTCTCTGGGCTCGGTCGCTGGCTCGGTTTCTCGGACACAGCATCATTTTAATCCGTCGCCACGGACTAAAATGTGCTTTTACCTCGTGCTGCCGCACTCCGGGACATTCCTCAAAATCCGACCAGCATCCCGAGCCCGAGGTCATCCCGTTGCTAATCCTGCGGGCTAGAAGATAAGTTTGCTACATCTACCCCGCCACCCCCTACAGGTAGACACAGCGGAGGGGGTGGCCACGGAACTTATGGCTGCCCGAACGGACTCCCGGGTCAATAACAGTGGCGCTAACACCTGTGTAGCTCGGTGTTGTTGCGGAGAAAAGTGAAGAGGAACGCGGAACGAACCATGTGGATTGACCAATTAGGCCGCCACTAGCAGGATTAAAGGCGTCTGATGAGGCAGTGGCGAAGGCTCGCTCCTCCTTCGCCACTGTCGCGAATGGATTCTTTTACATTATTGCTCCTCTAGGGCCCGGGTTGAATAACCAGTCTGATCATGTATATTGGTGGAACTCTTCACTGGCTTCATCATCAAACATAGCTAACTCCGGTATGACCGTAGCACATCTGCATGCGGGGGCGAACAGTAGCGTCAAGTTTATTGGCTTCTCCCTCCGCTGTGTCTACCCGTAGGGGGTGGGGCAAACTCGGGCTGGGGGTGTGATAAGATAAACATATGCGTGATAGTTTGAGTGAGCTTTATAAAGCGAATCGGTGGATTGTGGGGAGTGTCCTAGGGATACTATTAATTGCGCTAGTGGTGGTGTGGCCGGTACTGGTGAGACCGAATATCATTATAACGCAGGTGGGACATACGACGCAGCAGTTTGTAGCGCCGTGCCGGCAGCCGGTGCTGACAATTAATTCGCGGAGTGGGTTGTACGCGACGCGCGAGATAAATACTTGCGTGGGGCATGAGCGGCTAGATGGGACGGTGAGCAGGCGGGGGATGTTGTCGATAGCGAGGCGGGCGGATGTGGCGAATATGCTCAGGGAAATTGAGCGGGATCCGGCGCCGAGAATGGTGATGCCGAGATGTAGGGTGGGGATGTGCGAGCCGTCGCGGATATACGGAGTAGAGACGCCGGTGGGGAACGCGGCGATGTACTATTTTGTGGATGAGGACTTTATGAGTGACGTGATGCGGTTGTTGCGCGAGATGTCGCATAATTAAATCGCAAATAAACTAAGTAGAGGGTGGAGTTTTGGTGAGATGGCAGGCGGCGGTTTTGCTGAAGGCGCCGGCGCGCTTCATGAACTTGGCGAACCAGAAAATGGAGAAGGCGATGATGAGGAAGTTGATGACGTTTTGGAGGAAGACGCCGTAGGTGACGACAGCTTCGCCGACGGTGAACTCGAGGCCGGAGATGTCGCGGCCGCCGAGGAGAACACCGACGAGCGGCATGATGATGTTGTTGACTAGAGAGTTGACGATTTGGCCGAAAGCGGCGCCGATGACAACGGCGACAGCGAGATCGACGACGTTGCGCTGCTCGATGAAGGCGATGAACTCAGAGACCCAGCCTTGTTTTGGCGGCGGGGTTGGTGCTTTGGGGGTTTTGCCAGCTTGGGATTTGCTCATAAAATAATACTCCTTAATACTATATAATTATAGCATGACGGAGGTGGAGGTGAGAAGATGGTTTGCCGAGAGTGTACGGGAGGACGGCGAGGCGTTTTTGTTGGATGCGGAGCAGGCGCGGGCGGTGGCGAACGGAAATAAAAATCTGCTGGTGATGGCGCGGGCGGGAGCGGGGAAGACAAGGACGCTGGTGGCGAAAATGGTGTACTTAATCGCGCAGTGCGAGGTGCCGGCGGATGAGATTGTGGCGTTTGTGTTTAACAGCGACGCGAGGGATGAGATAAATCGACGGATGCGGCGGATGACAGTGGACGGGCGGAAGTTGGCGGGCGCGACGAGGGCGACTACGTTTCACGCGTACGCGAATAACTTGGTGCAGACGAGGGCGGGGGAGAATCGGGGGGAGATTTTGGCGGATAGCAAGGCGCGGGGCGGGCCGATGCGGATGCAGTTTATCCAGGAGATTGTGAATGGGTTGGATCAGCGGAAGATTTATCGGCATTTTCGGGATGAGTCGTGGCGGGTGAATCGGGGGAGGTATTTTAGTGAGGCGGATTATTATGAGGCGCTTAGGAGTACGTCGTATGAGACGCTGGACGGGAAAATGATGAAGAGTAATGACGAAAAAGTGATCGCGGATTTTTTGTTTGAGCATGACGTGAAGTATGTGTATGAAAAAACGTTTTATACGAAAGTGCGGGGGCGAGACGTGGTAAGGCCGGATTTTTATTTGCCGGATTATGGAATTGTTTGGGAGCATTGGGCGGTGACAGGGCGAGAAAGCCCAGGTGAAGTTGAGAAAATAAACGCAAGTGGAGTGGTGGGGAAATATCGGGAGTATTGCGAGAATAAAGCGTGGAAGCGGGGGTGGTATGGAAGCGCGGCGGCGAAAGAAATGGGGTGCCGGGAGGTGATCGAAACAGTGGCGGGGTGGGCGGCGCGGGAGGAGATGGAGGAGCGGCTGAGGCGAGTGCTTTTGGAACGTGGGGTGCGAGTGGAGAAGCTGCCGGAAGAGGAGAGGCTGAGGCGAGCGCGGGAACGGCAGGTGAAGAAGTTTACGAAAATGATTACGCAGTTTATCGACCGGGCGGAGCAGGAATACTTGGGGGATGAGGCGGGGCTAAAGAGTCGGGTGGCGGGAGTGGCGGAGACGCGGGTGAAGGCGTTTTTGGAGATTGGTTACGCGGCGTTTAGTGAATATGTGAAGCGGCTGGAAGGGGACGCGCGGTGGGGGATGGACTTCGCGATGCTAATGAAACGGGCAGCGGAAGTACTGGACGAAGAGAAGGTGGAATGCGAGAAAACGCGGTGGATTTTGATTGATGAGTACCAGGATTTTTCGCCGCTGATGATGGGGTTAGTGAACGCGATGCGAGCAAAGAATCCGGAATGTAACGTGATGGCGGTGGGGGATGATTGGCAGGCGGTGAATCGGTTTGCGGGGGCGGATGGGAGGTATTATCGGAACTTTGAGGAGTATTTTAGCGAGGATGCGGAGCGGCTGGAGGTGACGACGAATTATCGGTGCGCGAAAGATATCGTGGCGAACGCGAAGAGGTTTGTGACGAAATCGATGGGGGAGAGCGGGCGGATAAAGTCGGGAATGGAGGCCGATGGGGAGTTGTTTTTGTGTGACTGCGCGGGGGTGTTTTTGGAAAATCGAGCAGGTGAGGACCGGGCGGCGGAACGGGCTCGGGATGACATATATGCTAAGGCGATGAAGGTGAGCAACGAAAGAAGCCCGGACAGGCGGGCGGTGCAGATGCTGAAAATGGTGGCGGGAATTGTAGCAGAGAATCGAGGAAAGCAAGTGCTTCTGCTACATAGAAATAACGAGACATCGTTTTGGTTTGTGAGTTTGCGCGAGTTTGAGCGGCGACTTAGAGAGGTGTTGGTGAGGCAGGGCGTGATGAGTGCGCCGGAGTTTAAAGAAACAGTGAGAACGATGACGATGCATCGAGCCAAAGGGCTAGAGGCGGAGGTGGTGATACTGCTAGAAGTAGACGCGGGGGTGATACCGATGTATCATCCGGATGTCGCGCTAATGGGAATCTTCGGCGAAAGTGAGGCGACAGCGCTGGAAGATCAGCAAAAGCTATACTACGTGGCGCTAACGAGAGCGCGTGAAAAGCTGTACGTGTGCTATCGGAAACCGAGAACAGGAGATAGCCTCGCCGTGTCTAGCTTCATAGAAAACATGGCAGGTTATTTGATGGCAAAAAGATAGCTAGAGACCGAGGATACGGGCTTCGAGCAACTTGATGCGTTCGTGCAATAACTCAATGTGGTCCTTTAGCATGTCGATATCGCCCATAACCTCGACAACCTTATCGGCCAAATCTTTGTTGGTCATACGTCGTCCTTAATGTGCCTTATATTTATATTGCGGTGTTGCCGGCAACAAAAAACGACACCGCAAGGTGTTCTAACCCTATTGCAAACCAACTTTCGCCAAATTTGCTTATGCGGTGTCGTTTTAGATGGCGAGTCGCGGCTCTATTTCTTGAGTGCAGTTTAGTTTGACCGTAGTGTTAGAACACTTTCATTCTATCAGTATTAGAAAAGGTAGTCAATAGTTATACCATAATTAAGCATAAGCGTTTGGCAGACCTCGAGCGAGATGATATAATTTATATATGTTTATAGATACAGCGACGGTTATGGCTCAGGCAGGTAAGGGTGGGGACGGAGCGGTAAGTTTCCGCAAGGAAATCTATGTAGATAAGGGGGGGCCGGACGGTGGTAATGGGGGACGAGGCGGAGATGTGGTGTTTGAGGCGAGCAAAGATGAGAATACTTTGCTGGATTTTCGGTATCAGCCGGAGCTAAAAGCGAAGGATGGGGCTCGGGGAGCGAAACGACAGGCGGCTGGGAGGAGCGGGGAAGATTTGGTGGTTAAGGTTCCAGTGGGGACGATGGTGCGAGATGGCGAAGAGGTGATTGCGGATTTGGTGGAGGACGGGCAGAGGGCAGTGGTGGCAAAAGGCGGGGCGGGGGGATTTGGCAACGCGCATTTTAAGAGTTCGGTGCGGCAGGCACCGCGGACGGCAGAGCTGGGTGAACCGGGGGAAGATCGGACTTTGCAGTTGGAACTGAAGTTGCTCGCGGATGTGGGGATCGTTGGGTTTCCGAACGCGGGGAAGTCGACATTTCTTAGTGTAGTGTCGAATGCGAAGCCGGAAATCGCGGACTACGCGTTTACGACATTGGTGCCGAACTTGGGGGTGGCGACGATAGATAATTATGATATTTTGTTCGCGGATATCCCGGGGTTGATTGAGGGAGCGAGTGAGGGTAAGGGCTTAGGCGACGCGTTTCTCCGGCATGTAGAAAGGACGCGAGTGCTGCTGCATTTGGTCGACGTGTATAGTGAGGATGTCGGGGCGAGTTATAAGACGATTCGGGAGGAACTAGCGAAGTATAGCGTGGAGCTAACTGACGTGCCGGAGGTAGTGGCGCTGACGAAATGCGAGGGGATGGATGAGGAGATTTTGGAAGCGCAGAAGGCGGCTTTGCGTGAAGTGACGGCGGCGCCGGTTATGGCGATTTCGGCGCAGGCGCATCAGGGGTTGAAAGAACTGCTGCGTGAAGTGCGGAAATTGCTGGAGAAGTCGCTAGCCGAGAAGCCGGTGGTGAAAAAAGAAGAGCCGGATGTAGAGATGATTACTTTGCCGGAGGAGAAAAAAGACGACGCGTGGCAAGTGCGGCGGGAGGGTGAAGGAGAGAGCGCGGTGTTTGTGGTGACAGGGAAGCGGGTCGAGAAGTTTGCAGTGATGGCGGATCCGGATAATTATGACTCGATGAATCGGTTGAGGGATATTTTGAAGAAATGGGGGATACGGGCAGAGCTCGGGCGACTGGGAGCGACGGGAGAGTCGATAGTGAGGATTGGCGTGCGGGAGTTGCCACTGGTGGAGCCGGAACGTGAATACTAATGAGGGGGAGAAGGTGGGCATAGAGGTAGAAGTGCGGCCTGTGGAGGTGCAGCAGCCGCGAAAAAATAAAATACGGGCGTTAATGATAGGGCTGTGGGTGGCGGTGGGCGTGATGGTGCTACTCATCGCGGGGATAGCTGGCATGATGTGGGCGCAGAGACAGCGGGCTGAGCAGGCCGGCGTGATGGTTGATGAGGAAGAGGAGCCGGTGGAGACGGTTTGGGATAAGCTAGTGCCGGTGGTAGGATGGGATGATGCGAGGGTTGGGTTGACCGGCGCGGAGGTGGCGGAGTTCAGGGCGGGGGAGTCAGATTTTGAGATGGTACCGCTACGGGAAGTAGACCGGACGCGGAGATTATTGATGGTGGATGGGGTGTTTGCGCTGGATGAGGTGCCACAAGAGGAGGTGCTGACGATAAATCAAACGGGGACGACGGCGCTAGCGCGGGGGATGCAACGAGTGCTGGAACAGGTGGGCGATCCGCTACATTTTACACAGCATATTGGGGAGTTTTTGGCGCGGGCGGACTATACGCATACGAGTAACGAAGTGAGTTTTTTGGCGGGGTGCCAGCCGTCTGGGATGTCGTTTTGTGCGCCGATGGCGATGCTGGAAGTATTAAAGGATAGCGGGATGAATATAATATCGCTGACGGGAAATCATGGCGTGGATCGGGGGGCGGCGGCGATGATAAATACACTGGATATTTATGAAGAGTTGGGTTGGCATATTGTGGGAGGCGGGAGGAACTTGGAGGAGGCAAGGCAGCCGCTGATAATTGATGCTAAGGGCGTGGATATTGCATGGTTGGGGTATAACAATGTGAACTTAGCGGGCGACGTGCAAGCGGCGGCGGCGAATCGGCCGGGGGCGAATCCGTTTTCTTGGGCACAGGCAGAGGCAGATATAGCGGCGGCGAAGGAGGCGGGGAAATTTGTGATTGTGGACATACAGTATTTGGAGTGTTGGTCGTACCCGCAGGGGTACGTGGAGTATACGCAGTGCGACCCGCCGATGCCGGGGCAGACGACGATGTTTAGGCGGCTGGCGGATTTGGGGGCGGATTTGGTGGTGGGGGTGAGCGCACATCAGCCGCAGACTTTTGAGTTGTATGATGGGAGGTTGCTGTTTTATGGGCTGGGGAATCTGTTTTTTGACCAGCATAACTGGCCGGGGACGGAACGAGGTTTGATATTGACGCATTATTTCGTGGAGGGGCGACATGTGCAGACGCGGGTGACGCCAACGCGGTTTGATAGGATGATGGCGCCATGGAAGCTAGACCAGGAGACGGCTGAGTGGTTCTTGGCGAGGTTGATACGGGCGAGACCGACGCCGGCGGTGGCGGCCGGAACACCGATAGAGCGAGCAGTGAGCTCTTGGGCGGGGACGCAAGACGTGAGTGTGGCGATCTATGATTTGGTGGAGGGGAAGTGGCTGGTACGGCATCGGAGTGATGTATCACGGGATGGGGCGAGCTTGTATAAGCTTGGGGTGGCTATACGTGGGTATCAAGCGGTGGATCAGGGAGAGCGACGGCTGGCTGATAACCTGATGCCGGGACGGACGTGGGGGGATTGTTTGGTGGCGGCAGTGGCGACGAGTAATAGCCCGTGTGCGGAGGCTTTGCATGCGCGGCTAATTGGCGGGGCGGTGCAATTAGCGACGACGGCTGAGCAGACGACTGAGGTGCTGAGGCAGATATGGCGAGGGGAGGATTTGTCGACGGAAAGTAGGAAGATGTTGATGGATTCGATGCGGGGGAGGCCGGAGCTATATGAGCGGGGCTTGCCGAGTAGCCTTCAGGGGACGGTGTATGGTGCGGTGGGGTGGAGTCCGACGGCTTGGAATGACGCGGTAATTGTGACGGATGGTGATAAGGCGTATGCGATTACGGTCCTTTCCGCGGGAATGGGCTTCTCGAACGTGCGGACACTAGGGCAACAGTTGAACGGATTGCTGTTTTAGTTATTTTACTTTTTTGAGCTGGTAGTAGACGGAGGGGCCGAAGCGGAAGGGGGCGAGGGCGCGTTGGGAGAACTTCTCGATGCTCATGAGGAATTTGGTGGAGAAAGTGCGTTTGAGGCGGTTACTACGAAGATTGCTGACGGAGAGGATTTTTTGGACCTTGAGACCGTGGGCGGCAAAGAGGGCTTCGGCGTATTTGGGGTGGTAGTTATAGAAGCCTTTGCCGGTGATGTCGATGGAGTCGTGGGAGAATGGGTTGACTTTGGAGCGGCCGAACCAGTAGCGGAAGACGCGAGGAAGAGTGCGTTTGTTGGCGAGCTCGATGACAGCGATGCCGCCGGGTTTAAGGATGCGGGAAATCTCGGAAACGACCTGGTCGAAGTCGCTGAAGTGGTGGGTGGCGCGGACCATCATGAGAGCGTCGCAGGAGGCGTCTTGGAAGGGCATTTGGTAGGCGTCGCCTTGCTGGGTGTGGAGCTTGGCGCCGTAGTGTTTCTTGGCTTGATTTAAGAGATCTTTAGAGTAGTCGAAAAGGGTGACTTTGCCGTAGCCGCGGTTTAGATACTCGTCAGCGAGACGACCATAACCGCCGGCAACGTCGATGAAGTTGGCGGCCTTTTTAGGGAGGAGGCGCTGGATGGCGAGGCGGTCGGCTTGGTCTTCGTATTCGCGTTTGCCGTTGCCCCAGAAGTCGTCGGCATAGTCGTAACCGTCGTAATCGATAACTTTTGCTTTTGCTTTAGACATATATGTTAGATTATACGCTATTTAGAGTCGGATGGCTAATTTGAGAGGCTGCCGGGAGCGTTGAGGGCGGCGGTGACACGGATGGTACTGGTGTAAGTACCAACCGACGTCGCAGCGGTAGTGTGGACACCAAAGCGGATAGGGGTGTTGCGCTGGACAGCGGTAGTGGGAATGGTGTTGACGTTTTTGATTTCGGTAGCAGTGAGCGGGATGGCGGCGTAAGTAAGAGAAGACCCGGAACCCTCGCCGGAGCCACAGGCGGTGAAACCGTTAGCCACGCCTTGCATATATGTAGCGCCGGGGATACAGAAGCCCCAGGTGTCACCGGCCGGCATGCTAGGCGTCTGGATGGTGGCGGTTGTAGACGGGATAACATTAGCCGGAATAGTAGTGTGGATTAGATTGTTGGTGGCATTAGTGGTCTGCATGGTGAGGTTGTAGCCGGTGGGGTTGTCGGTATCGACGGTGGCGTTAATACAGGCATAGTAAAGCTGGTCGCCTGGCGTGGGGCTGATGGGGACGACGCCGCTAGCTTTGGCTGGGCAGTCGCTATAAGCGTCGCCTAGGGTGAGCGTGATACTATAATCGAGGACTACGCGCATGCCGACGGCACCCGAAACGGGAGCTGCATGAGAAGGCTGAAAATGTCCGATCAATGTGGCGGAAAGGGCAAGAAAAACGCCCAAACCTGCCATGCTAAATAATATAAAATCCCACGGACCCCGAAAGAATCCCTTATTAACCTCTATCATTGTCTACTATTGTAACATTAACCATTAGCTGAATACAAGGCCTTACGCCAATGAATGTCGTAGAGTTGTCCACACCTTGAAAATAATTCTGGTGCCCAGGGAGCGAGTCGAACGCACAACCTTCTCCTTAGGACGGAGCTGCTCTATCCATTGAGCTACCCGGGCGTGTATATACTATAGCATCATCGAGTGAACTTGTCGAGGGGCATTTGGTAGTCCATGAGCTCGTGAGCGCCGAACCAGTGGTCGATTTCTTTTTCGGCTTCTTCGACTGAGCCGGAGGCGTGGATGAGGTTGGGGATGCCTTTTTGTTTTTTGTCGGCGTAGCCGAAAGAAATGTGGGAATAGTCGCCGCGGATGGTACCCATGTCGGCGGCTTTAGGCTCGGTGGTGCCGACGATTTTGCGGATGATGGCGACGGCTTCGACGCCCTCAAAAACGAAGGCGATGACGGGGCCGGAGACCATGTACTGAAGGGTGACGTCGAATTTGTCTTGGCCGCGGCGGGTGATCATTTGGCCGATGTCTTCGTAGTGCTTGTAGTAATGGTCGCGGTCGGGGTTGACCATCTTGGTGGCGATGATTTTGAGGCCGACACGCTCGAAGCGCGAGAGGATCTCGCCGACGATGCCGCGCTGAACGGCGTCTGGCTTGAACACTACCAGGCTCTGCTCCACCAACTCGTCGCGGGTTGGTTTGACTGCTGTTTTGGCGCTATCTTTGTCGCTCATAATCATCTCTCCTTTTACTAAAGAGATTATAGCACAACAGGGGAGGGGATTAGAAGCGGGGGGCGACTTCGCGAGAAAAGGTCATGAAGGCCTGGGAGTAGTTTTGACTTTGAGCGGCGGCCCAGAGGTAGGTGTCGGAGCGGAGGTTGAAGATTTCGCTGGGCGGGTAGTTGGTGGCGGAATTGTCGAAGTGGGAGCGGTAGAGGCGGACTTGGTTGGCGATATGGGGGCCGTTGAGACGGAGCTGGCCGGTACAGACATCACCGCTGAGCATGCTGATGTTCATCGGGGTGCCGTTGTGTTCGGAGCAGGTATTGATGGTGCCGGAGTTAGATGGAGGAACCATACCGGGGCCGCGATTGAGGCCGGCCAGCAGCCAGGAATCGACGCGGGAGACGGTGTCAATGATGTTTATGTTGTGGGCGAAAGTGAGAAGCTGGGGGATTTGGTGGATGCTGGTGTGAGGGCCGTTGTGGTAGACAACGTCTGAGCGGAAGGTAACGATGCCGGTGCTGTCGAGGATGATAGTGCGGCCTTGCGGGATGACCCAGCCTGAGTTAGTGGTGATGTTCATGTTGCCGCCGCGGATATATATAGTGCTGGCGGCGGTCGCGCCGACGACGCTGGATAGGTTGATGTCGCCGCTCATACTAAAGCCTTGCCAGCCCTCTGGGAGATCGGCCATGTCGCGGTTGGAGTAGCGGATGGAGATGTTTTCGGCGAGACTGGAGCCGACGTTGGCGCTGCCGAGAGCTGCCATGGTGCCGACGGTACAGTTGGTGTTGGCGAGAGTTTGCATGGAGAAGCGACAGGCATTGGTGATGACGCCAAAGCCGGAACCGGCGGGGGTGACGATGCTGGGGTTGCCGCCGGCAAAGGCGGCACCGCTGCCGAGGGCGGAAATGGTGCCCTGGCCGCCTTGACCGAGCGCGGCGTATTCGACCCATGAGCCCCAAGCGCTGACGGGATTATTGCGGACTTGGATGCCGGCGCGAACCGGGCCGGCGCTGAAGAAGTTGGCAGCCCAGACTTGGGTGGATGGCTTCTCGCCGATAGCTACACAAGTTGGGGTGCTGTGCCAGGCCATGTCGACATTGGTATCGTTCCAGCCTTGGTCGCCGTAGAGACTGCCACTTCCGGCAGAGCGGTTACCAACGTTGAAGCGGCGGATGGACATAGCGACACAGAACTTGGTGCCGATGGGGTGGTCGGACAATGGCGGAGTGACGCCGGGGAAGAACGAAACGACCGGGACATTGTTTTGGGATACGGCGGTGTTACTGTTACTGACGTTGAATGGGCCGGTGCCTTCGGAGCCGGGAGCGGCTAGAGAACAGCCGAAGATGTTGCCGGGAGTATAGCTGCCCCAAACGGCTTGACAATGGTCGTTGGCTGACGAGCCCCACCGGTTGTTTTGCTCTGGTGCGTTGTTGAAGGGGAAGGAAGGGACGTTGTAATTGACATACCAAGAGACGATGCGCCAAGCGGAGTCGGGGCGGGTTTGGGTGGCGTAGGCGGAGCCGCCGACATCGCCGTTGACTTCGGGGCGGATGGTAACACTGGCGTTAAACTCGATCGGGGTACCGGCGAGGACGATGGGGGCCGGAGCATCAAGGTAAAGATTGCCGGAGAGGCTGTAGTTGTAGGGGATGCCGAAGGAAGCGGTGGACTGGATGGGGCCGGGATTGGATCGCTTGACCCAGGAGTAGCGGTTTTCGAAGTAGGAGGCGGAAAGGGTGCCGGAGGAAGTACAGGTACCGGTGTTGGATGTGTTGCCAGAAGAGCAGATGGTGGCGTTGGATGGGGTCTGGGTGCCGTAGTAGTTACAACCGCGGGTTTCGGTGGATTGGCAGCAGCTGGAGCACCAACCGCTGGGGTTTGAGAGGGTGGGAGTGGCGCAGTAACCGGAGGTCCAAATGGGGCAGGAGGCGGTGGCGGCAGAGTTGGGTGAGGTGGCAGTAGCCGGGGTGTTGTTGCGGGGGCGGAAGGTGTAATTATATTGGTGTTGGTTTTGGCGGCAGACGATGTTGCTGCCACCTGGGACACCGGGACCGCCGACAAAATCGTTGGTGCCGGCGCCATCGCTACAGTTTTGGAAGCGCTTGCTGACGGCGTCTTGGACGGAAATAGTGTGTTGGATGTCGCGACGACCGAGAAGAGCGTTGGAGACGGTGTGGCCGGAGCCGCGCGGGTTCTGGGTGCCGGAATTGATGACGTTTTGGCCTGGTGAGGTAGGCTCCATGCCGGATTGGCCGTTTTGATTAGTGATGGTCCAAGCGTTGCGAAGGTCGGGGCTGGGGCCGGGATGGATGGTGTTAAGTTGGAGCTGAGTGCCGGGTGGGTTGGAGGCGACGCAATTGTTGGCTAGGTTGGATTCGCCGGTAGCGCCACAGCGGGTGTGGGTGATATTAAATGAAGGGAAGTTGGAGCGGTTGGACGGGGTGGTGCGGGTGTGAAGGGCGACGAGCTGGCCAGTCCAGCCGAAAGCGATGGTGTTGCCGGGGCGGGCGTAGGCGCGCTCGGCGCTGGTATTGGTGCTGGCGCAACCGAGCTGGCCAGTGAGCCAAGAGCCGGTGGTCTGACCGGCGAGACCGGCGTGACAAGCGACATCGGCCTGGCGAGCGACCGAACCGTTAATAATAGCCTGGGCACGGATGTGACTGGAGAAGACTTCTGCGGACGGAGTAGCAGTGGGTGGGTCGCCGGGGTCGCCACCGGGGATTTCGGGCGGGTCGGCGCCACGGGTGATGGTGACTTCGGCAAAGGAGGTGGGGTTGAGAGTTTGAGTCTGCCGGATGGTGCAGGAGGTAGTGCCGCCGGGGCTGGGAGCGGCGATGTTGACGGTGACGGGAGTGGTGGTGCTGGTGCGTTCTTCGGCGCCACCAACCAAAGTGACCGTATCACTGGCTGGCGTTGCTGGAATAATACTACAGCTGCCAGAAGAGGTAGCGGAAACTGTCCACTCGATGTCTGCCGGTTCAGTACCGTCGTCAATGCGCTGAGCATCATGATGAAAGCCGACGCTACAGGCGACGTTACCCTCGACGTTATTTGGAATGGTGATGGAGCTTTGGGCGGAACTGTTCCACCCTGAAACGTTGGGGCTAGAAGGCTGGGTGTTGGTGCCGGGGCAGGAGGCGGTGACGGCGGAGCGAGTCTGAAAGACCGGGTCGATAACTTCAGGGTAAATAAATATCATACTGACGTTTTGCTGCTGGTTGAGAGCTGGAGTCCAAGGCAAAGGGCCGGGAGTACGCACGGCCGCGTTGGCAATACTGTGGACGATGGCGGCTTGAGTAGCCGTAGGCTCGGCGGCGTGTAGTAGCGCCGGAGGAAAGTTACTATAAGGCCCCTCTGGGTGCGAGATCATGGTGTCAGGAAAGAAATCACCTGTGCCTGGCTTTGGACCCTGGCAGTTGTGCATAATACTAATATAAGTGTCTGAACCAATACTGTAAGTGCCGGACGCGTTAGCACAGTTGCCGAATGAAAGCTGAGGGGCGTATGACCAGCCTTTAAGGTCGAGACCAGACGCCGTGCGGGCGGCGAAGTTGAGCCGGAGAGGGTGAGCGTCACAAATGGCCTGCGTATAGCCACCGCCGGGAGGAGAACGACGGAGGTTGTGCTCTTGACGAGAGGCGTGAACGTCCGCAGATAGCAGCCCGACGCGGCTGGCGGTGTCGGTGACGAGGGCGTAGGCGGTATGACCGATGCTATGGAGAAGGACGGAAATTCGGGTGTAAGCATAGCGATTCATCATGGTGTCTAGGAACTGCTCCCAGCTGAGATAATCGCCACCGGAGAGGCTCTCCAGGCGAATAATGTTAATCATGCCGGCGGTGGAGGTAAAGATGTCAGTAAACTCGCCGACCTCGGTGAGCTCGGAAGCTTTATCCCAGATGCGGATTGTTGGGCCAGGGTTTGCGGCAAGGCTGTCGATTGGGATATCTCTGAGACAACCGTCTTCGCTCTCTAGGCAGGCAACACTACCGGCTACAATGGCCGGTTCTTGTTCAAGCAGCATCCATGCCTCGCTGTTATCTACGCCGTCATTGATAAAGTCGATGTCAGCGTGACGAGCGATTTCGCTGGCAGATAAACCTTGCTCAAGCATAGGCACAAACTCGTCGCGCAACCGCTGGCGGACAGCATCGAAGGCGGCTAGAGTGCCCTCTTCGTCTTGGTTCATGAAGTAGGGGGTGACAACTTGGGCACCGATATAGATGATGTCGCGCTGGCTGATGATGCAGGTGTCCATTTTGTCCTGGAGAACGATGTTTTCCATGCGGACGCGGAGGAAGTAGCCGGGGCCGCCGAGCATGCTGTCGATTTGTTCGTCGGCTTCGGACTCGCTAAGATTACGACCGAAAGCACGCATGATGTCTTGCGGGGTCATTTCGACGTGGCAGGTGTCGCTATTGTAAAGTTTGAGGGAGGCGTTTAAAACGAGGTCTTCGAGAGCTTGGCGCTCGACATCCTGCTCGAGGACAATGTTGGGGTTTAACGTGAGGTGGTGGCGGAAATCTTCGGCATTACGCTCGATTTGCTCCTGAGTGATGGTGATGTCGCCGATGACGATGTCAGCAAGGCGAACTTGGCGGTCAGGCAGGAGGAAGGCGAGAGCGAGAACCACGAGAAGGATGACGCCAAGGCCGCCGCCAACCCAAGGGGCGAACTTTTTGAATAATGATAGTGCTTTTTGCTTTTTCTGATCGCCAAAGACGTCGCTGTTTGTGTTATTTGGCGCGGACGCCATCGGGGTAGGACCACTCGGCGCTGCCGATGGAGTTGCCCCTGTACCATTTACCTCATCCATATAGATTATTATAGCATAGACGCTTTAAGGGTAAAAAGTATTAGGGCTCCCGAAAATGGGAGCCCTTTCATAGTGTTTAGGTGACACCAACAATGGTAACAGCCTGAGCATTGCCATCCCAGCTAGCAGCAGCGCCGAGTGCTTGAGCGACATAAGCTAAGGGAACGAAGGTACGGTCACCAACAAGGGCTGGAGTGCCCATATCGCCCGGTAAAGGAACGCCGACGACGAGGGAGAGGCTGACATTACCTTTAGCGATGGTGACAGTCTGGGTAGCTCCGTCCCAACTGACCTCGGCTCCGAGAGCCTCGGCAATGAGGCGAAGGGGAACCATGGTGCGGCTGCTGGCAATAAAGGGAGCGGCATCGGCTTGGTGGAGAACACCGTTAATGGTGTAAGCAGTGCTGCCGATAGTCAAGACGATGGTGGTGGCAGACGGAATATAGCTGAGGGGCATAGCCTCAATGGGTGCGGGCTCTGGGTTTGCATCGGGTCGAACAGCCAGCGTGGTGCGGATATCACTCATATTACCTGCTCTAAAGCCCATCCTGTCACGAAGGTCGCCGGTTGTGCCGATGGATGACGTAAAGATGTCGAGAACCGACCCAGTACCTGAACGGGAGGGGCGATAGGTCGACAAGACGTTCGCTTCAGCGGAAAAAAGTGGGGAGCTGGCGGGACTACCTCGTCTTCCATCTGGCCTGATGGGCAGGCTGTAAAGGATGGTGTCGCTGGCCGAAGACACGATACGAAACTGGACATACATCTCGACCTGTGTGCCGAGGCTGTGGTCGATGAAAAGAGTGATCCTTTCACCGTCTGAGAAGACTTCGTGTACCACGTCGTGAGCGGCGGAGCGCTGCCCGGTGTTGTAGACAAGGACTGCTTGGCCGTAGAACTCGAGTCCGCTACCGATAATAACCGCCTCGAAGCGGTCAAAGTCGAGCAAGTCTTGCGGTTGAGTCAGGAGAATAGTCCTAACTCCGTCGTAGGCATTGACGTCCAAGGCACCGGAGCCTTTGGTTGCCATCCGCCCCTCGTCCCTGAGTGCGTCGCCGGGCTGAGGTAGGTTGGGGGCGGCGGGTGCAGAGCTAAAAGCGCTAAGTGGTACGAACACTGTCATCAACACTGATATGGTAAGGGTTAGTGCGATGACCTTCCCGATCCTCCGGGGGAATTTTAACTGGTTTACTCCTTTCATAAAGTAAAACCTCCTTAATAAAATGTACGCGGCCTTAACTTATGCTGTAACACTATGTTAAGGAACGCGCCTTTTGCTTGACGGCGACGGAATTCGCCGTGGCTTGTCTGAATGCTAGCATGTTTCTGGGGTTTTCGCAAGCATGGGCGGGATGAGGCAGGGTGTTTGTCGAGCAAAACAAGCTCCTTTCGGAGCTTGTAATGATGTAAGGATACTCCTTCCGCTGCCCCCTCTGGCGCCGCGTGGTCTTCCTTGCTACTAGCTTAGCACAGCCTTCTCCCCCCGCCAACTTCAGCCGCTTGCTATCTATGACGATATTCTCGGTCTGCCTCTTTGTGTCCCACCCCCTACGGGTAGACACAGCGGAGGGAATAGCCCCAGTGCTTGCTGTTGCCTATGCCTGTGTTCATGTTATTATTGCTTACCCATGCGTAGACTGCCTGAGTTGATGAGTTAAGCGACGACGTATACCAATCTGCCCATTCCGATTGACCAGCTACACCACGGTTGGGGCCAAAGTACGCCGTTGAGACAGTGGCGAAGGTTGGGAAGGGCCAAAAATCGTCTACTATAAAGGTACTATAAAAAGAAGGCTTACACCCCTACCTCTGTTACTAGATGCTAATAGAGGCTTACTATAAAGGTACTATAAAATTTTATAGTAGTGTGTTACAGGGCTCATATGAAGCGGTTCTTAACTAATGAGGCGGGCGGCTTTGCGTTTGGTGAAGGCTTGGTAGGATTTTTGTTCGTCGGCGGAGAGGGAAGTGGGGAAGTTGCGGGCTTTATAAAGGAGGAGGAGCGGGGTGAGGCGCTCATCTCTGAACTCGGGGTGGAGGTCGGCGAGCTGGTTGGCGGTGGAATTACGAACGAGGTCGCAAAGGTGGCGGTCGGAGTCTTCGAGGAAGCCGTCATAAAGCATACCGTCGACGTTGTCGAGAGTGGGGGCTTCGCGAGGGATGGTGCCGAGGTCGAAGGCTTCTTGGGAGCCTTGGTCGGCTTGTTCGGCGGCGAGAAGGGCGGCGGCTTCGGAGGCGCGGAAGACGGTTTCGGGGTCGATTTCGAGGGATTGCCAGTTGTCGTCGGTAAGGGCGGTGAGAGGGGCGAGGGTGGGGCAGCGGTTGGCGCGAAGCCAGAGGAGGTCGTCGGAGCGGGCGTCGAGGGCGGTGATTTTGCCGTCGGGCTCGAGGCGGACGGGGAGGATGACGGTGGTGTAGGTGGAGTGTTTGATGCGGCGGTCGGTGTAGACGAGGGGTTCGCCGGTACTTAAGAGTTTGGTGACGGAGGCTTTGCCGCGGTAGCGGAGTAGGTAGTCGAAGAGTTTGGGTTGGGTGGATTTGATGAGGCGGGCGACGGCGATGGTGGCGAAGACGTCGCTAAGGGCGTCGTGGGCGTGGGTGTGCTCGAGGCGGTTGGCGGCGGTGAGTTCTTCGAGGCGGTTGGTGGGTTTGTCGTTTTTGATGGGCCAGTTGATGCCGTCGGGTCGGAGGGCGCGGGTAGCGCGGACGAGGTTAAGGATGTCCCAGCGGGAGCGGGCGCCGGCGTAGGCCCAGGCGTAGGGGTCGTGGAAGGTGCGCCAGAAGGTGAAGCGGAGGAATTCGTCGTCGAAGCCGATGGAGTTGAAGCCGACCATGGTGGTGGCGGGGGTGAAGATTTCGTCGTGGAGTTTTTGGGCGAATTCGGCTTCGGTGAGGCCGTCTTGTTTTGGGTCGAGGCCGGTGATTTTGAGGGCGCCGGCGTCGGGAATGGTGTCGGGGTCGAGTTTGAGGAGGAGGTTGTAGGGGTCGCCGATGGGTTCGAGGTCGGGGGTGGTGCGCTGGCCGGCGAATTGCATGATGCGGGCCTGGCGTGGGTCGAGGCCTGAGGTCTCGAGGTCGTAGAAGAAGAATGTCATGGTATAATATAACATGGAAAAGTTAGCTGGGCTACTGGAAAAAGCGGTAGAAGAATTGTATGGTGTGGAAGTGGTGGCGAAGGTGTCGCCGAATACGAAGGGGGGTGGGGATTATGCGACGAATGTGGCGATGGAGGTAGCGAGTAAGCTGAGGGAACGGAGTAAGAACGAGGGAGATGAATCTACACTCCCCCTACCCCCATTAAAGGTGGCTGAATCTATTGTAGCACACTTGGGCGAGAAAGTCAATAGTGATTATGCTTTTAGTGTGAGTGCGCCGGGGTTTATTAATGTGAGCTTGACGGATGGGCTGCTGAGGCGGGCGGTGGAGGGGCTGGCGAAGGGGGAGAAGCCGGCGCCGTATAAGGGGCAGGTGGTGGTGACGGAGTTTAGTGATCCGAATCCGTTTAAGGTGCTGCATATTGGGCATTTTTATACTTCGGTGGTGGGGGATGCGATTAGTAATTTGGTGGAGGCGGGGGGCGGGAAGGTGCATCGGGTGAATTTTGGGGGGGATGTGGGGTTGCATGTGGCGAAGACGGTGTGGGCGATTTTGGAGGATGGGGGGTTTCTGGCGGCGAAAGATAAGAGCTTGGCGGATCGGACGAATTGGATTGCGGGCTGTTATGTTGCGGGGACGGCGGCGTATGAGGAGGAGGGAGCGGCGAAGGCGGAAATCGTGGCGCTGAATAAGGAGCTGTACCGAATATCGGCGGAGGACGATAGGGAGGGTGAAGTGGCGGAAGTGTATTGGACTTGTAGGCAGTGGAGCTATGAGTATTTTGATGATTTTTATGCGCGGGTGGGGGTGCGGTTTGAGAAGTATTATCCGGAGAGTGTGACGGCGGGGCTGGGGTTGGAAACGGTGAAGGCGCATCCGGAGGTGTATGTGGAGAGTGATGGGGCGACGGTGTTTCATGGGGAGCCTTGGGGGTTGCATACGCGGGTGTTTATAAATGCGGCGGGGTTGCCGACGTATGAGGCGAAGGATGTGGGGCTGATTTTTAAGAAGTGGGAAGATTATAAGTTTGATCGGTCGGTGGTGATTACGGGGAATGATATTACGGAATATATGAAGGTGGTGCTGAAGTCGATTGAGCAGTATGCGCCGGAGCTGCCGGAGCGGACGACACATTTGACGCATGGGAATGTGAAGCTAGCTGGTGGGGTGAAGATGAGCAGCCGGAAGGGGAATTTTGTGCGGGCGGTGGATGTGTTGGAGATGGTGGGCGAGGCGGTGAAGGAGCTGGGGGATGAGGCGCCGCATGAGGAGATTGCGCTGGGAGCGATAAAGTATGCGTTTTTGAAGAATCGGTTGGGGCCGGATTTGATATTTGATCCGAAGGAGAGCGTGAATTTGTATGGGAATAGCGGGCCGTATTTGCAGTATTCGTTGGCGAGGGCGAAGAGTATCTTGCGTAAGCTCACGTCGGAAGGGGCCGGCACGGACGCTTCCTCGTTAGTCGCGGAAGCCGCGCTAACCCCTTCCGAACGGAGCCTAGCGTTGAAGCTGATGGCGTATAATGAAGTGTTGGGGGAGGCGATGGTGGAGCTGGATCCGGCGGGGCTGTGTAATTATTTGTATGAGTTGGCGCAGGCGTTTAGTCGGTTTTATGAGAAGAATAGGGTGGTGGGCGGTGAGAATGCTGCGTATCGGCGGAGCTTAGTGGAGAGGTATGCGGAGACACTGGCGGATGGATTTGGGGTCTTAGGGATTCCGGTGTTAGAGAAGATTTAGGGAGTATTTGGGGCAAATAAAAAGTCGGTGGTCCGACTTTTTATTGATTTAGGGGTCGCGTGGCGATGAAGCCGCGCGGATTGCGAGATCTAGCCGAGGGCGTCGATTTCGCGGATGACGCGGAGGAGGGCGTCGGCGCGCTCTGACTCGTTGTCGATAGAACGACCGGCTTGGTAGGCGAGCTCGATGAGCTTGGTGTCCTTGGTCGCGTCGTAAATCTGCATAAGTAGCTCGAACTTTTTGGTGTTCGGCAAGTTGATTTGCGTAGCAAGCGGTTGAAGGTCAACCAGTACGCTGTTGCGAACGCTTTTTAGGTTGCCGTCGCTTGTTGGTGCCGGCCCGCGAGCAGGTGCTGCCGCTGGGGCTGGGCGCTCGCGCCGTTCAGGTTCGGATTCAGCTGGCTGACTGTTTAAATCACCAGAGATTCCTGCTAATGCGCGCTCTAATTCTTCGTCGTGATCCATTCCACCCTCTCTTATTTGTATATAGTTTAGCGTAAGGGGCTTAGAAAATCAAGAGATTCTGGGGCTAGATTTTGAGCTTTTGGAGGAGCTTATCTAACGGATCGGGAGACATCTTTTCCATTTGGAGTCTGCTGCCTAGAGTGTCGACGATTTTTTCGCCGTCTTGTTTGGCGAAGTACATGAGGATGGCGCCGGCAAAGCGACGCTTGGGGACAATACGAATATAATAGTGAGTGCCGTCCTCGATGACGCCGAAGACCTTAAGGGTGTCGTAGGGGTAGGTCTTGTCGCCGACTTCTACGCCGTCTTTTAGGATGGCATAGCGGATTTTGTCGGGGGTGGAGCGGCTATAGACGATAAAGGCGATGACCGCAACGACAATGAGGGCGGCGAAAGTCCAGGCGCGGAGCCAGATGGCGCCGGCGAGCAAGATAATAGCCACGAAGCCGAAACCAACAAACCAACGTTTGCCCTTTTTACGCACGAAATACTCGGCGGCTTGCCATTCGATCAGTGGTTTTGCTTCGCCCATGCTTTAGTATAGCAGGGATAGCATATTTTGACAATTCATGATATATTAAAGGGGTCGGAGGGTTACCCAAGTGGCTGAAGGGGACGGTTTGCTAAATCGTTAGACTGGGGAAACCTGGTGCGAGGGTTCAAATCCCTCACCCTCCGCCAAAACATGTTGAAGAATCTAATAACTATCAATGAGTTTGCGAAACTGTCGGGCGTGGAGCCTTCGACGTTGCGCTACTGGGATGAGATTGGGCTGTTTTCGCCTAGTAGACGTGATGCAGTAAATAATTATCGATATTATACACCGGACCAGATTATGGCGGTGAATTTTATTACCGTACTGAGCGGGCTGGAAGTGCCGCTGAAAGACATTGACCGGGCTGAGGCGGGCAGGACGCCGGATAGCATACTGGAGCTGATGGAGCGGCAAGATGAGCTGCTTAATCTAGAGATGCGCCGATTGCAAGAGCGACAGGCGATCATCCACACGAGGCAAAAGCTGATAAACCGAGGGAAGAAGATGGCTGAAGCAGCGGATCGAGGCGAGGTGGCAGTGATGGAGATGGCGGAGATGAGGTTCGTGCGGGGGGAGCGGAACGAGTATATGAATGCTGAGGGGAGGGAGAGCTTTCATAGGTTGTTCGCGAAGTTCTGTAAGCAGGCAGAGGCGATGAGGATAAATCTGGGGTTTACGGTGGGCGGGGTGCATGATGATTGGTGGTCGTTCGTGAAGGAGCCGGGGCAGCCGGATTATTTTATGTCGGTGGATCCGGCGGGGAATCAAAAGCAGGAGGCGGGGGATTATTTGGTGGGGTTGGGGCGGGGGTATTATGGTGAGTTGGAGGACGTGAAGGAGCGGATGGAGCGCTATGCGGCGAAACATGGTGTGAAGACGAAAGGTATGGTCTATACTTTGTACCTGCATGATGAGATTTGCATGAAGGACAAGGAAAAGTACTTGGTGCAGGTGGCGGTGAAGACAGCCTAGGCGGAGATTCGAAGAACGCGGACGCGGAGGCGTTGAGATCCGGTGTCGACGGTGGCTTCGTCGTTGATTTTTTTGCCTAGGAGGGCGCGGCCAATGGGGGAGTGGTCGGAGATTTTGCGTTTGAGCGGGTCGGCTTCGTGGGTGTCGACGAGGTTGTAGGTGGCGACGGCGCCGCTAGAGAGGAAGCGGAGTTTGACGCGGTTGCCGAGGGAAACTCGGTCGTTGTCGGTTGGGTTGACGAGGTGAGCGCGGTTGAGTAGACCCCTTAGCTCGGTGATGCGTTTTTCAACGAGAGCCTGCTCGATGCGAAGATCGTCGTATTCTCTGTTGTCGAAAGTGCTTTCGGCGGAGGCGGCGTCTCTTAAGGCTCGGACAATGTCCGGCCAGCGAGAACTGGTGAGGTTCTTTAGTTCTGTTTGTAGTTTTGATAGACCAGGCTTAGTTAGATAAACCTGATTAGTAATAGTTCTTTGCATGGTAAAAACTCTCCTTTTGCTTTATTACTGCGTATTAATAGTTTGAAGGATAAGGTAACTTGAAGGTCAAGGGATTATGTGAGAAAAAGTGATGATTTTTTATCTGTAGCTGGGGAGATTGGGCTGTGGAGCTGTGGAAAAGTGCGAAAAATGGGTTCAAGCAACTGAAAGTTCCGAGGGCTTGACTTATGGGACGGATGGGATAGAATGGGGGTATGTTTGTGAAGTCTTTAAGGGGTCTAAGGTGGTCTAGCCGAGGGCGGCTGGAGCTGATGATAGCTATATATATTGCGTGCGTGGTGATGATGAACTTGATGGGGGCGAAGGTGGTGCCGCTAGGGAGCATTGGGGGGATGCAGTTTAATATTAGTGTGGGGGTGCTGTTTTTGATGCCGCTTTTAAGTGTGGCAGTGGATTCGATTTGCGAGGTGTATGGGAAGGCACGAGCGTGGAATGTGATCAAATCGGGGCTGGTGGTGATCTTTTTGATGACGGGGTTTGCGGCGTTGGCGGTGGCGATGCCGGCGGCGGAAAGGTTTACGGCGGCTCCGGCGTATGATCAGATTTTTGCGATTTCGGTGCGGTTTGGGTTGGCTAGTTTGGTTGCGTTTATGGCTTCGTCGATATTGGATCTGCGTGTGTATAGTAAGTTACGGGCGTATTATGGGGAGCGGAAGAAGGTGTGGCTCCGGAGTGGGGCGTCGAACATGTTGGGTCAGCTGGTGGATACGGTGATTTTTGTGGTGATAGCGTTTTATAATCCGGGGATGAGTGTGGGTGAGAATGTGAACTTCATGGTGGGGATTATTATACCGCTGACGATTGTGAAGTGTTTGCTGGGGCTGGCGGCGGTGCCGTTTGTGTATGGCGGGATAAGGATTTTGAAAGGGAAGGAAGAGGTCAAAGATGAGCTTCGAGTTCATACCGGTGCAGACGCGAATCGTCCAGCCGCCTAAGGATGAGATTTGGGATATTATTGATGGGCTAGAGGTGCGAGAGGGGGATATTGTGTTTATCACCTCGAAGATTTTGGGGATTCATCAGGGTAGGTGCGTGAAGGTGGGTGAGGTAGAGAAGACGGAATTGATACGGCAAGAGGCGGAATATTGGCTGCCGTATGAGCATCGAGCGGGGTTCCCGGTGAATCTGACGATTACGGAGAATGTGCTGATACCGGCGGCGGGGATTGATGAGAGCAATGCGAACGGGTATTATGTGTTGTGGCCGAAAGATCCGGACGGGTTGTGCCGGGAGATCAGGAAGCGGCTGATGGATCGGTGTGGGGTGAAGCAGCTGGGGGTGGTGACGACGGATAGTCATACGATGCCGCTACGGTGGGGGGTGACGTGTATTGCGATTGGGCTGGCGGGAGTGGAGCCGCTGGAGGATATTCGGGGGGAGAAGGATATTTTTGGGCGGGAGATGATGGTGACGCAGGTGGATAAGATTGATGCTTTGAGTGGGATGGCGGGGCTGTTGATGGGTGAAGGGGCGGAGGTAAGGCCGGTGGTGATTTTGCGGGGGTTTAAGGATATTGTGTTTAGCGAGACGGCGTCGATGGAGAACTTTAAGATCGCGCCGGAGGATGATATTTATCAGCCGATGTTGGATGTGATAAGAAGGTCCGGGCCTAGCAGCGATATAGGCTAACGCCCGGGCTGCTAGCCTGCTAAGTTGCTGGCCTGCTAGCGGGATTTGGCAAGGACGGCGACGGTGATGTGACGGGCGCCGGCGTGCCTCAGGGCGGTGGAGGCGGCTTGAAGTGTGGCGCCGGTGGTGGTGATGTCGTCGTAAAGAATGTAGTGGCGGGTGGGGTCTAAGGGTTGGTTGACAACGAAGGCGCCTTGGGCTTGGTCGTGGCGGCGGCGACGGTCGGAGCCGAGCTGGGTGGTGGATTGGGCGGCCTTGCTGCGGACGAGGAGGGGGAGGCATTCGGTGCTGAAGATTTGGGCGAGGTTATGAGCGACGAGGAGGGCGTGGTCGAAGCCGCGTTCGGATTTGTGGCGTCGGCTGGTGGGGACGGGGACGATAATGGGGAGTTGGGCGCTTTTGGGGTCTTTGACGGTGGCGTTGGCGATGAGGGGGTAGAGGTCGCGGGCGAGGGTGAGTGCAAGGGGGCGGGCTAGCGTGGGGCGTGGGGCGAACTTGAGGGCCTCGGCGAGTTGGCCGATTTGCTGGTCGCGCCAGCCGATCATGACGGAGCTTTGCCAGGGGAGGATGCAGTCGCGGCAAGGCAAGGAACCGCCGCAGTGAAGGCAGGAATTGTCAGAGGGGAGGTCGAGGCAGGTGGGGCAGATGGAGGTGCCGCTTTGGCCGCATATTACACAATGTTCCGGTAAGAAAAATGAGAGGATTTTTGACCACATGGTTCATTCTAGCATTTCTCCTCAGAAAACTCTTGCATAAGCATAATGGTATGTGTTAATATGAGACTATAAACCGAAGTGGAGGATAAATGGCGCATAGCAAAGACAACGATCTGTCGCTGGATGAGGAGCTTGTAGCCTCGTTTGTTAGTGGCGACGAGAGCGTGCCTGCTGGCGAGGAAGTCGCAGGCGACCAAAACGACGGGTGGGGAGATGACATTGGTGCAGAGGAGTATGGCACCGATGAACCGGGGCGACTAGCCTTTGACATGTACGAAACCAACGACCAGCTGGTTGTGGTGACGCGTGTTCCAGGGGTGAAGAAGCGAGATAATGATAATCCGCGAGTGAGTATCTCGGGCGATAAGCTCGTGATTGAGTGCGCCTTTAACGACGACGGCGATGCGGCGAAGGCAATTCGTTGGCTGACGCAAGAGTTGTACTGGGGCGATTCGCGTTGTGAGGTTGACCTGCCGAGCTCGATAAATAAAGACACCGTAGAGGCCGAGTTGCAAGATGGCGTGCTGACCATCCGCTTCGGTAAAGTCTTTGAAGACGTGACAAGCGTTAAGATCAAGACGAAGGCGTCGTAAGTACATAAGTCGATGAAAGGCCGCGGTTTTGCCGCGGTTTTTTGTTGGGTTCTGCTCCAGCATCCGCTCACCAAGGTACAACATTACCGCCGCTCGACGGGTTCACTACCGTTCGGTGGACACTTCCAGATCCTCCATCTACTCGAGTATACGGGCTAGGCCGGAGTGCAAAGCTTTAAAACAAGCTGCCGGGTACAGAATTTCTCCGCAAACAGAATAACTTCCGCCCATCGCCATGGGGGAAGTTTTCTTCCCCCTCAGGCTGC